>JAEIGA010002485.1_pt1 | contig 29424 bp, 20 predicted proteins | sample 9270691 | NCBI WGS metagenome assembly JAEIGA01 (sample SAMN17057246, study PRJNA624740) | gut metagenome | biome: biome; isolation source: fecal sample | host: Bos grunniens | place: China: Xizang | collected 2019
CATGATATTTAACATATATCTCCTTAGTAGTTTCTGTTACCCAAGCAAGGTTAAGTATGTTTTGGATTGCAAACTGAAATGTAGCAACCGAGGTTGTAACAATCCCCTCACGAGGGAAATTTATCTACATCGCCGGGAAGAAAAATTTCCCTCGTGAGGGAAATTTCACTACATCACGAGGTATTTCGGAAGGGTATATTACCCCAAAATTGACGGTATATCACCACGCTTGCGATACCCTATCAGTAAGCATTTGACAATAGGGTATAAATTGATTTGTAGTTGGGGGATAATTTAATTAGTTCCACGCCGTAGTGTAGATGTTGTACCGATAAGCTGTAGCACGTATATACAATGCCAAAGACGACAACATAAAAAAGTGTTTGCCCATTTGGCGGAAAAGTTGTAACTTTGCACGTTCAATTAAAGATTTTAATATGTCCGATATAATACAGTTGTTGCCTGATTCTGTAGCCAATCAGATAGCTGCCGGCGAGGTGGTTCAGCGTCCTGCTTCGGCAGTAAAAGAGTTGTTGGAAAACGCTATAGATGCAGGTGCGAAACAAATAAAACTTATTATCAAAGATGCAGGTCGTACCCTTATACAGGTTATCGACGACGGTTGCGGAATGTCCGATACCGACGCCCGGCTATGCTTTGAACGCCACGCCACCTCCAAGATACGTGAGGCACAAGATTTGTTTGTTATCCGCACCATGGGTTTCAGAGGCGAGGCATTGGCATCGATAGCGGCAGTGGCACAGGTGGAACTAAAGACCAAGATGAAAGACAACGAACTGGGGACAAGTATTGTTATAGAAGGCTCGGAAATAAAAGAGCAGTCGGTATGCCAATGTAGCAATGGCACATCGATAGCAGTAAAGAACTTGTTTTTCAATATACCGGCACGCCGAAACTTCCTCAAATCAAACCCCATAGAGTTTAAGCATATCGAAGAGGAGTTTTTCCGTGTGGCACTAATACATACCAACATTGGTTTTTCGTTTTACAACAACGATAAACTTATATATCAGCTAGAAGCATCTAACCTACACCAGCGCATAACCGGCCTGTTTGGCAATAGCTACAAGCAACGCCTACACCCTGTAGAAGAACAAACCGAGCAAGTGAAGATACGCGGATATGTATGCAAGCCCGAATATTCGAAAAAGACTCGTGGCGAACAATACATGTTTGTAAACAACCGCTTTATCAAAAACTTTTATTTCAACAACGCCATAGAAAAAGCCTATGCCGACCTTCTGCCTGAAAAGTGCTACCCATCTTTCTTCATCAACTTGGAAGTGGATTCGTCGCGTATAGATGTGAATATACATCCCACCAAAACGGAGGTGAAATTTCTGGACGAGGTGATAATATATGCCGTACTACGTTCGGCAGTAAAAAAGACATTGGGACAGTACTCACTAGCCACAGAGTTTGAATTCAACACCATAGAAGGGCTGGACCTCAACCCTGCCCCTGCCCCCAAAGGCTATATACCGCCACAGCCCACTATAAGTGTCAATACGGCGTTCAACCCCTTCGATAGTGCCGGCAGCCGCAAAACAAGCTACAACACCTATAGCGAACCACGGCAAAACAACGCCCGGTGGGAAAACTTTTTCGAGATATCGAACGAACAAGACAACAATATAGCCGACACCACACCTGCCGGCACAACGGTTACCGAAACACTGTGGGACGACGATGGCAACGACAACGCCGTGGCCAACACATCGGCGGCAATACAGGTGCTGAGCCGATATATAGTTAGCAACATCAGTTCGGGACTGCTGGTGATAGACCAACAACGAGCCCACGAACGTATATTATACGAACGTTTTTCCAAACAAAGAACAAAAGATATAGTATCGCAACAACTGATGTTTCCATCGCAATGTAGTTTTTCGGCCGCCGACGCCGAAATATTAACCGAAATAATGCCAGAACTCAGGGATATGGGATTTGAGATGAACACATTGGGCACCACGGTGTTTGTAATAACTGCCATACCTGCCGACATGGATAATGCCGATATACAGAGCTGCCTCGACGAGATAGTAACCGACTACAAAAACAGCCTAATGCAAAAGTTTAGCGACAAGCAACAGACCGTGGCCTTGGCTATGGCAAAAAGGTTGGCAATACGCAACGGCACCAAACTGAAACAAGAAGAGATGCAGAGCCTAATAGCACAACTATTCAGCTGCTCCATACCAAACCTTTCGCCTTTTGGCAAAAAGACTATGATAATAATGAAAGAAAACGATTTAACGGATAAATTTAAATAACCATGAACCAATACAGTCCACAAGGTTTCAAAGTTTTGCCTACCATAGTGAAAAACTTGATTATAATAAACATAATATTCTATCTGGCCACAGTGGTATTTCGTCACTCATTAGGCATAGACCTCACAGACTATATGGGGCTATACTTCTTTAAGAGTGAAAACTTCCACTTCTTCCAATACATAACCTATATGTTTATGCACGGCAACTTCGAGCACCTGTTCTTCAACATGTTTGCTCTATGGATGTTTGGCAACGTATTGGAAAACTATTGGGGCCCCAAGCGCTTCCTGATGTTCTATTTTGTTACCGGTATAGGCGCAGCCATAGTACATACCATCATCGTAGGTATAGACTACTACAGCATACAGTCGGCCATCAATACCTACGCCGAAAACCCCAACCCCGAAGCCTTTGTGGCACTTGTACAATCCGAATTGGCATCTATACTTACACCCGATAAAGTAGCCAATGCCAATGCCTTCTTACAAGAATGGCAAATGAATGCCTTATCTACCACCAACTATAGCTACCAATCAGTAGAACTTGCACAGCAGCTGTTGGCTTCGCGTGCCAATATAGCCACCGTGGGTGCATCGGGTGCAGTATATGGAATATTGCTAGCATTTGGCATGATGTTTCCAAACCAATATATATATCTTTACTTCTTTGTGCCTATCAAAGCCAAATGGTTTGTGCTTGGCTACGGCCTTATCGAATTGGCATCGGGAGTGTTGTCAACAGGCGATGGCATAGCCCATTTCGCCCACCTCGGAGGCATGATTTTTGGATATTTCCTTATCCGATACTGGAAAAAACAAGATATAAACCGATGGACACATATGAACTAAAATATTTAATAACCAAAGATATATATACATACAACTATGTCATTGTATTTTTTTAACACAACAAACAATATATAAATATATGTAGGTACAAAAAAACTTTCGTATCTTTGCAAAAATATTAATAGAAAAAACAAATGAGAAAAGCATTATTATTTATCAGTTTATTTGCTTCGGCAATAGTATTAAGAGCACAAATTGACGTTTTGTATCAAGGTTCTGTAGTGAACGATACAATAGTAATTTATGAGAAATCGCCCAACGAAGATTGCTATATATACTTAACATGTAAAAACAATCAAAGCGAGAATATTAATGTAAAAGTAGTATCAAATCGTGTATATGGCTCGGAAGGTATGGAAATATTGAGCGTATGTGCACTAGGTGAAACATGTGTTCCCGGCACCGAATCAAGACCTTTTGATATTGCAGCCAACAGCGAAAAAGAATTCGACTCGTGGGTGATGATAAACGAAGGCCTTGCTGAAGGTACAAACACTATGTTCAGCTTTACAGTTCAAGATATGAACGACGAAGCTAACTTCAAAACAGTATTTGTAAAATACATCATAGGTACCAACGCCATCAACACAGTGGGAAAAGCCAATGCTAACATAAACCTATATCCCAACCCTGCCAAAAATATGGCATACATCAACTACGAATTACCTGAAAGCAACGTAGCAAATTCTAAAATTGAAATTAGAAATATGTTGGGCTCCGTAGTAAAAGAAATGACTATCCAAAACAACAACGGCACACAAGGTGTAGATACTAGCAATATGCCAAATGGTGTATATTTGTGTAGCATTGTATGCAATGGCAAAGTTAGCCAAACAAAGAAAATGGTAGTAAAACACTAACCGCATATTTTTATATACATAGGAAAGGACACCAATACACAATGATGTCCTTTCTTGCTGTTTATAAACAGATACAGCATTTAGATAAATTACTTTTTTGAATAACATCAAAACAATAACAAAACAATGAAATGTAGCATTCCTAAAGGCACACGTGACTTCCTTCCATTGGAAATGGCTCGCAGAAACTATATATTCGACACTATACGCGAAGTATTCAAAACTTTTTGCTTTGTACCTATCGAAACTCCTGCTATGGAAAACCTTTCCACACTATTGGGCAAATATGGCGAAGAAGGCGATAAACTATTATTCAAAATACTCAACTCTGGCAACTTTATGGATGGTGTGGAAGTAACCGACGACTACAAAAAAATGTCGCTTGCATTCTGCGAACGAGGCCTACGCTACGACCTTACAGTACCTTTTGCACGTTTTGTTGTTCAACACCGCAACGATATCACTTTTCCATTCAAGCGCTATCAGATACAACCCGTATGGCGTGCCGACCGCCCTCAGAAAGGACGATACAGAGAATTCTACCAATGCGATGCCGATATTATAGGTAGCAACTCACTACTTAACGAGTGGGAATTGGTACAGATGATAGACGAGGTATTCTGTCGCTTGGACATTGACGTGACTCTAAAAATAAACAACCGCAAAATATTGGCAGGAATAGCCGAAATGATAGGTACACCCGACAAACTGGTAGATATAACAGTGGCTATAGACAAACTAGACAAAATAGGCCTTGACAACGTAAACAACGAACTACTTGAACGCGGATTGACTCAAGAAAATATATCGGCACTACAACCAATATTTGAGCTATCGGGTACAGTAGAAGATAAACTAAACCAATTGGGAGCTCTATTCACCAATAACGAAATAGGACAAAAAGGCATTGATGAGATGAGAACCCTATTCGGATACATCAAAAGTAACCCTACCAAATGCGATATAGAACTTGACCTAACTTTGGCAAGAGGCCTCAACTACTATACCGGAGCCATATTCGAAGTAAAAGCCAAAAACGTATCAATAGGTAGTATATCGGGCGGAGGACGCTACGACAACCTTACAGGAATATTTGGTATGCCTGACGTATCGGGTGTAGGCATATCGTTCGGTGCCGACCGTATATATGACGTACTGAACGAGCTAAACAAATTCCCCACTAATCTAGAACAGCTTACAGAAGTTCTATTCATCAACTTTGGCAACAAAGAAACAGAATATTGCATACGCTGTGCTGCCACTATGAGAAAAGCCGGTATAAAAACCGAGATATACCCCGAAGCAGCAAAGATGAAGAAACAGATGAGCTATGCTGATAATAAGAAGATACCATACGTGATATTTATTGGCGAGTCAGAAATAGAAAACAACACCATTACCATAAAGAATATGGTATCGGGACAGCAAGAAACTATTAGCGTCAACAACTTGATAGAATACTTTAAATAAATACAGCAATTAAAAATAAGTTTGTATATTGGCAAAATAAACACGTGAAAGATATGAAACGAATAATAATAGCATTAATAGCATTAGCACTAAGCGGAAGCATCCATGCTCAAGATTTTAAATTTGGTCTTCGCCTTGGTGGCAACTTCAGCCAAATTGATGGCGATATGGCTTCCGGCTACAACAAGATTGGATACCACGTAGGTGTATTTACAGCCTATCCTTTCAGCAATTTGAGCAGTGGAGTTGTCGAATTATCATATACTTCCAAGGGTGCTCGATATAGTGAAATACAACAAGTAACTGTAGTGGACTACGTAGAAATAAGTTTACTCTACGGATTAAAAGTTAGTGAAAAGTTAGAAATATTGGCTGGAATACAGCCATCGGTACTTACAAGCTCTAGTGTTACAGAAGCAGGTGTGAATATGGGTGAGGTTGTAAACTTCAACAAAATGGATGTACCTGTTGCAATAGGCTTGCGATTGTATTTCAACCCACACATAGCCTTAGAAGCACGTCTAAGCTATTCATTAACAAATATCAATGGCAACGGCCCCTATGGTGTTGAAGGCTTGCTTGGAAACATCGGACAATTCAACAATGTATTGTCGGGTAGTTTGATATATAAATTATAAAAGAATTAATATATAGTATAAATAAAATATAAAGAAATAGAAATTATGGCTACAATAGAACAAGTACGCTGCCTTATTATTGGTTCGGGCCCTGCAGGTTATACAGCAGGTATATACACCGGACGTGCCGATTTAAAACCGGTGTTGTACGAAGGTCGTCAACCCGGCGGACAATTGACCATCACTACCGAGATAGAAAACTTTCCAGGATATCCAAGTGGAGTATCGGGTACAGAAATGATGGAAGACCTTAGAAAACAAGCCCAACGATTTGGCACAGACATACGCCAAGGAAATATCGAGAGTGTTGATTTTTCAAAACGTCCATTCACTCTTACTGACGATAACGGTAATACCATAATAGCCGAAAGTGTAATAGTAGCTACCGGTGCTTCGGCACGTTGGCTTGGCTTAGATAGCGAAAATAAATTCTTTGGTATGGGTGTATCGGCTTGTGCTACATGCGATGGATTTTTCTATCGCGGACAAGATGTGGCTGTAGTAGGTGGTGGCGACACTGCTTGTGAAGAAGCTTCGTACCTTGCCAATATATGCAACAAAGTATATCTTATAGTTCGTCGTGATGAACTACGTGCTTCCAAAGCTATGCAACACGAAGTAACAAGCAACCCAAAAATAGAAATATTGTGGAACAGCGTAACCGAAGAAATACTTGGCGATGAAGACGGTGTAACAGGTGCGACCCTACGCAATGTAAAAAACAACGAAACATTCAATATCAATGTAACAGGATTTTTCGTAGCTATCGGACACAAACCAAATACTGATATATTCAAGGGGCAATTAGATATGGACGAAAATGGTTATTTGAAAACACAAGCACCAAGTTCTCAAACCAATGTTCCCGGTGTATTTGCAGCCGGCGATGTATGTGATCCACACTATCGCCAAGCTATTGTAGCTGCCGGAAAAGGCTGTATAGCAGCTATAGATACCGAAAGATTCTTGAACTTAAATAAATAGAACAACAGACTGATACTCGAATTTTGAGATACAGAAAACACATAATATTTATAATAATACTTTTGGGATGGAGCGGAGTTTTCGCCCAATTTACAATTGTAAAAGGGGTTCCAAATAACGGAAGAGACAACAACATGGGAAGTTTCAACAATAGTAACAACCCCGTAGTTTCGTCCAACAACAATAGTGAAAACGACACCCTTCCTAAAGGTATTATTTTTGATTATGAAATAATACCCGACTCAACATTGTTGAACTCGGTATATTATTTTTATCTCAAACCATTAGACGCCAAAATATATTATGCCTTCCACCCTACCCTGCTACCAGACTATATAGAACAGTCAGATATACTGTTTTCGTTCAACAACAACTACTATCTCAATACCGGAAATGTAGGTTCGCCACATATATCACTACTACCAGATTGTGGCAAAGACATATCTTTCAAGTATCAACCAAGTGTATTCGACGGCTACGGATATTCATTCAACAACCTACCTTTCTACCAAACCGAACGTCCATATACAGTGCTAAGTTTCTACAACTCGCTGATATCGGACTATCAGGTGCGTGTTATACACACCCAAAATCTAACACAACATTGGAACATTGCCCTGCACTACGACCTTATAAACTCCGAAGGAGCATATTCCAACCAAAAGACATTGAACAACTACCTAGGAATATCCACCAACTACTATTCCTCCAACCTACGCTACCAAGTGAAAGGTGGCATAATATGGAAAAAATTAAACATACAAGAAAATGGCGGTATAGTTGCCGACAGCTTGTTTACCGAAAATATACAAAGTAACCGCTCGGGTATTCCCGTGAACATGTACGACGCTGCCACAAAATACAACAACTTTGCAGTGGTGGCTCATCAGTCGTACAACTTTGCACGAAAGATAGGAACCTTTATACATACCGACACCGTTGCGGCTGCCACCGACAGCAGTGCCGCCGTGATAACCTACGACACGACTACCTACAAAGGGTCGCCGTTCAATTTTGGGGTGATTAGCCACCAAATAACGCTGGACAATACCAAACGTAACTTCTACCACAGCAACATAGACCCTCTTTATTATCCTAACATTTATGTCGATTCTACCAACACCTTCGACAGCGTTTCGTATTTGAAGATAGAAAACCTGCTGTTTTGGAGCAACGACGCCTACAAGGACTATAGTTATAAAAATCCGTTCAAACTAAGCGTGGGCATCAAACATATATGTGCTCAGAGTACGCTTACATACGGGCTCGACTACGGATACGTTCAGTCGTTGTGGATAAACTCGCTTTTGCCGTTTGCCAAAGCCGACATATCGTTGGGCAAATTTACCATCAACCTTTTTGCCGAAAAATCCATCTCGGACTTTACCGTTATGCAGAACAACAACTTGGTTAAAGCCAAAATATCGTACACTGCAAACGACCATGTTGTCAGCATTTCGGCATACAATTCGCATAAGTCGCCCGACCTGTTCTATTACAACTACTTTGGCAACAACTATGCTTGGTGCAACAGAGAATACGAAACTATTCGTACCAACAACATCAATTTCAAATATAATTGGAAAGACTACATAGAGCTGTCGTCGGGTATAACCAACGCCCAAAACATGGTATGGCTTGATACCAACAGCCTGCCTTTCCAAACCGACCGAAGTGCATGGCTAGCACAAACGAAGCTAAATACCAACTTGAAGTTTGGACTATTCAATTGGCGTACTTTCAACGCGCTACAGTTTACCTCAGACAATGATGTATTTCGGGTTCCAACATTTGCTTGTAAACACTCATACTTTTTCAATTTCACATTGTTCAACAAAGCATTGGAGTTGCAAACAGGTGTAGATTTTCGCTACCACACCGCTTTTTATGCAGATGCCTACAACCCTTCTATGGCAGCATTCTATAGGCAAAACAATATTGAAGTAGGGAACTATATATGGATGGACATATTCGCTTCGTTGCAAATAAAACATGCTACTATATTTTTGAAACTATATCATATAAACTCTCTTTGGGAAAAGAATCCCAACTATTTTGTAATACCCCACTATCCGGGTCAAGACTTTACCCTACAATGGGGATTTGTTTGGAAATTTTTCGACTAGAAATACTCTACCAAACATGGATAGAACAAAACATTATTAAGAACAAAAACATACAAGAATATGCTGAAGGACAGAAATAAAATTGCATTAAGTTATAAAGGTGTACAATATACCTATACACAACTGCTACAATACGCCCATATATATTCCGAAGCATTTATGACCAATGGTGCTCCTGCCAAGGTGCTTATATGCGCTGACAATTCTCCTCAATGGTGCTTTGCACTATATGGAGCACTACGTTCTAAGGCTATAGTAGTACCTGTAGATACCCAATCAACCAAAAACGAAATAGAGTATATAATAAACGATTGTACTCCCGATGTAGTTTTTATTTCGGACGAAAAAAGAGAACTATTCGAAACTATAGATACACATGGGGCAACACTTATAAGCCCATCAACTATTGATACTAGCAATGTTGATAATATAGAAGCCCAAAACATACCTATGGGCTTGGCCGATGATACAATATTTATTATATATACATCGGGCACCACAGGCTCCCCCAAGGGAGTTATGCTTTCGTTCAAAAACGTAATGTTCAATGTAAATGCCGTTAGCAAAGCCGTACCTATATTTAGAGAAAATAGCAATGTTATGGTACTATTGCCACTACACCATATATTCCCTCTATTAGGTAGTATGCTTATTCCGCTATACGTAGGTAGCACCCTGCATATAGCCGAAGCTATGAATGCTGAAGCAATACTGAAAACACTCAACGAAGGGAAAGTATCTCTAATAATAGGTGTACCACGCCTATATGATATGCTTGTTAAAGGCATAATGAACAAGATAAACGCATCCGTAGTTACCCGCTTACTATACAAGATAGTGAAACTTATTGGCAACGACAAAGTATCGAAAACCATATTCAAAAGTGTTCACACCAAATTTGGTGGCAATATTGAATTTCTTGTATCGGGCGGCGCAGCCCTTTCGCACGAGACAGCTACCATACTTAAAACACTTGGTTTCTATGTATTGGAAGGCTACGGTATGACCGAAGCTGCCCCAATGATTTCATTTACCCGCCCCGGCAAACGCAAGGTAGGATATACCGGCGACCCACTGCCCAACATCGAAGTGAAAATTGCCGACAACGGCGAGATATGCATCAAAGGTGACAATGTTATGCAGGGTTACTACCAACGACCCGAAGAAACAAACCAGATAGTTGAAAACGGATGGTTACACACCGGCGACTTGGGCAAGCTAGACAAATACGGGCTGAAAATAACCGGCCGATTGAAAGAGATAATAGTAACATCGAACGGCAAAAACATAAATCCAGAACTACTAGAACAGGATTTTATGCTCAAGAGCCAATATGTGCAAGAGATAGGAATATTCCTATACAAAGATGCCATACATGCCGCCATACGCCCCGACATGAATAATATACGCCAACAATCGTTGGAGAATATGGACAGCCTGATAAAAGACGAGATTACAGCTTTCAACAACAATAATCCTACTTACAAACGTATAAAACAATACCATATAGTATCAGACGAGTTTCCCAAAACACGTCTTGGAAAGCTACAACGCTACAAGTTATCGAGCCTTATAGAACGTAACAATACCGAAAGGAATACCGAAAAAGAACTTGAAAACAAGAGCGAAGTATATAAGCTGATAAAAACCTTTATAGAAGAAGAAACCGGATGTATAGCCCACGAACACGACCACTTTGAGATAGACCTTTCGATGGACTCATTAAACAAAGTATCACTATTGGCATACATCGAAACAGCATTCGATATCACGCTCAACGAAGAACAAATAGACCAATTAAACACATTGGCCAAACTGAGTGAATATGTAGAAAAAGAGGCGCACCAGCTACGCGAAAGCAAAATAAGCTGGAAGGAAATACTATCAACCAAAACAGACATCAAACTACAGAAACCCGGTATGATACATTGGTGTGTAAACAGTTTTTCAAAAATAGCGCTGTCGCTAATGTACCGCCTACGCTACAAAGGTAGTAAAAACATACCCGATGAACCTTGCATAATAGTGGCCAACCATCGCAGTGCACTAGATGGGCTGCTGGTAACATACAAGCTACCTCATCTTATCAACAAGAACACCTTCTTCTTTGCCAAGAAGAAACATTGGAAAACCAAACTATCAATGTTTATGGCTCGCAAAAATAATATCATACTTATGGATATCAACAAGAACGTTCGCGAGTCGTTACAAGAAATGTGTGCCGTACTTCGCAAAGGCAAAAACATAGTAATATTCCCCGAAGGCACACGTGCCAAAAACAATAACCTAAGCAAGTTTAAAGAAACATTTGCCATACTGAGCAAAGAACTGAACGTACCTGTAGTACCGGTGGTTATCAACGGTAGCGAACGAGCAGTATATCACAATATCAGAGTACCGCTACCACGATTTATGGCCAAAATAAACGTTGATGTTCTAAAGCCTATATACCCATCGGAAGAACAAACTGCCGAAAAGCTACGTGACAAGGTGGTAAATAGTATAAAGAAACATTTGGGTAAACAAGAAAAATAATACCACACATGAGTAGTAAGAAAAACAAAAAGTTAATGCTATTATTGGTATTGGCAATAGTATCGGCTATATACGGATACATATCGGCCGAAAAAGAAATTACACCTACCCTAAACACAACAAACAGTATAGACAATATAGAGATACCGGCCCCTATAGCCCACCGCAATGAACAGGTGATAACCCACACCGGCTACACCGTAAGCTACAACCAAAAGTGGTGCCTACCCAACTGGGTAGCCTATCAACTGACAGCCGATGAAGTAGCCGGCACTGTACCACGTGGCGACGATTTTGTACCCGACCCAATGGTAAAGGGACACTCAGCAACCACATACGACTATAAGCACAGTGGATACGACCGCGGTCATATGGCACCGGCTGCCGATATGAAATGGAGCGAGACTGCTATGGACGAAAGTTTTTACCTAAGCAACATTTGCCCACAAAACAAAAACCTAAACAAAGGCGACTGGAACGACCTAGAAGAGCTAGCTCGAAAGTGGGCAACTGAATACGGCAGCATATACATTGCCTGTGGCCCTGTGGTAGAAAATAATTATAAAACAATAGGAGAAAACAAAGTGGCTGTACCTAAGGGGTTCTTCAAAGTATTTGTACGCCAAACCCGAAATGGATGGACAACAATAGCATTCTACTTCGACAACGTGGCCGGAAATAGAAAGCTAGAGTCGTATATACGCACTATTGATGAGGTTGAACAAATTACATCTATCGATTTCTTCCCATCGCTACCCGACGATATCGAAACCGCCATTGAAAGCCAAACTAATATATCCGATTGGAATCTTTAGCATATTATCATTTATTCCTACATTATCAATACTCACATCTGCCATAACTACCTTTCATAACCATGCAGTGTACCTACAATAAGTACCATACTTACGGTGCAAAACTATGGGAGTTTTGGGTCGTAACCCTAGGGGTACGTGGAGGGCAAATATAGAAGTGGTAATTGTTGGGTGGGGAGATATACATTATATATTATATATGTAGGGGATATAAATATATTGTATAAAATCCGCTGCGTGGTAGAGACGTTCCACGGCGCGTCTCTACGTTGGGGTGTGGAATCGTCGGATTAGGACTTGCCGCAGTAAAAAAATACCCCTTGAAAATCAACAATATACCAGTTACATTCCAATATATATATGTTACGGAGCTAAACCATATATCTTACGACGGCTAAGATATATATGTTACGACGACAACAGATATTTTTGACTATGCATAGGCAATTTCTAAAAATTGCTTTGCAGGTGATTTGCGAATTTTTATTAGGAAGATTTCTACTTCCTTTTGATTGAGTATAGCGGGCTATGCAATTGAAAAAGAAACAGAAAGATTTCAATAAAAAACGCAAAGCACGTAAAAGTTCTTTTAGAATACAATGTTATTTCATAAAATGTGGAATTTTAAAAGTTGCCTATAATATATGTAGGGGGATAATTGACGACTTCAAAAGATATATAAAAATAACTCTACCCTAAGGCAAAATCCTTTTCACACATCCGCAATTTCTATAAACACACACCCAGCTATTAGCACCTACAGTACAACAAACACTACATTTATACCGTATGCCAATATGGCAGAATATACATATATATTATATATAAAGAAGAAAGAAGATATGAAAAAATGTCATGTTTTGCTGTCATTTTATAATTTGGAACGTTTATTGATAATATATAAAACATGTGAGGTATATAACAAATACCCCTCAAACAAAAAAACTAATAGAATAAAGATAATAATAAATATAATAAAGAAAAAAAGATATGGCAACATTGAACATCAAACCATTGGCCGACAGAGTTGTTGTAGAACCTGCCGAAGCTGAAACAAAAACTGTAAGCGGAATAATAATCCCTGATACAGCAAAAGAAAAACCACAACGCGGAAAAGTAGTAGCAGTAGGTAACGGTACCAAAGATCAACCTATGACAGTAAAAGTAGGCGACGAAGTATTATATGGCAAATACAGTGGAACCGAAATAGCTATAGACGGAACCAACTATTTGATAATGCGCGAAAGCGATATTTACGCTATAGTATAAATAAACTAAATAGAGAAAAACTTTTTTAATATAAAGGAGACAATTAAAATGGCAAAAGATATAGTTTTTAATAACGACGCACGCGAACAACTTCGCAAAGGTGTTGATGCATTGGCTAATGCAGTAAAAGTAACATTAGGACCTAAAGGTCGCAACGTAGTTATAGACAAGAAATTTGGTGCACCACACATTACCAAAGACGGTGTGAGCGTAGCCAAGGAAATAGAACTTGAAAACGGCATCGAAAACATGGGTGCTCAAATGGTGAAGGAAGTAGCCAGCAAAACTGCCGACCAAGCCGGCGACGGTACTACTACCGCCACAGTATTGGCACAAGCCATAGTAAACACAGGATTGAAAAACGTAACTGCCGGTGCCAACCCTATGGACCTAAAACGTGGTATAGACAAAGCCGTAGCTGCGATAGTTGAAGACCTGAAAAAACAAAGCCGCGAAGTAGGTGGCGACATCAACAAGATAAAACAAGTAGCTACTATTTCGGCCAACAATGATATGAAGATTGGTGAAATGATAGCTGAGGCTATGGAAAAAGTAAGCAAAGATGGTGTGATAACCATTGAAGAAGCCAAAGGTATAGAAACCAGCGTAAAAGTGGTAGAAGGTATGCAATTCGACCGCGGATATATATCACCATACTTTGTAACCGATACCGAAAAGATGGAAGCCGTATATGAAAATCCATACATACTTATATACGACAAGAAAATCAGCACAATGAAAGATTTTCTTCCTGTATTGGAAAAAGTAGTTCAAACCGGCCGTCCATTATTGATTATAGCCGAAGACGTTGAAAGCGAAGCATTGGCAACATTGGTAGTAAACCGCTTGCGTGGTTCGTTGAAAATAATAGCAGTAAAAGCACCTGGCTTTGGCGACAGACGCAAAGAAATGCTTGAAGATATAGCCATACTTACAGGCGGTATAGTTATAAGCGAAGAAAAAGGCTACAAATTGGAAGACACAGACCTATCAATGCTAGGTCAAGCCGAAAAAATCAATATAGACAAAGACAACACAACCATAGTTAGCGGACGCGGAGCAAAAGAAAACATACAAGCCCGAGTAGGCCAAATAAAAGCACAAATAGAAAAAACTACCAGCGACTACGACCGCGAAAAACTACAAGAACGCTTGGCAAAACTTGCCGGTGGTGTAGCAGTAATATACGTAGGTGCTGCTAGCGAAGTGGAAATGAAAGAAAAGAAAGACCGCTTTGACGATGCATTGCATGCAACACGTGCTGCCGTAGAAGAAGGTATAATACCCGGTGGTGGTACAGCCTACATACGTGCCATAGAAGCACTGTCGGCCATAAAACCCGAAAACGAAGACGAAAAATTAGGCGTAGAAATAATCCGTCGTGCTGTAGAAGAACCATTACGCCAAATAGTAGCCAACGCAGGTTTGGAAGGTAGCGTAATAGTAAACAAGGTAAAAGAAGGCGAAGGCGACTTTGGCTACAATGCTCGCAAAGAAGTATTCGAAAACTTGTACGAAAACGGCGTTATCGACCCTGTAAAAGTAACACGTGTAGCATTGGAAAATGCAGCCAGCATAGCAGGCATGTTGCTTACAACAGAATGTGTATTGTGCGACATCAAAGAAGAAACTCCTGCTGCTCCAATGGGAGGCGGAATGCCTGGTGGAATGGGCGGAATGTACTAATAGAAAGTCATTTTGTTTTTCTGATAAAACACATCAGAGAGGATATCTATCAAAAAGGAAATAACAAACCTGAGAGAGGTATCCTCTCTTTCTTTTGTTTGGTTATTAGTTTATGAAATAACTAATAACCACTAACTAAAAAAAAGTTTGCCTATTTGGCGGAAAAGTTGTAACTTTGCAAAATGATTTTGTAGAACTATACCGTTGGAATAATACACAGAAATAGAGATGAATTCAAACAACTATTGCATAATAATGGCCGGTGGCGTTGGGGGTAGATTTTGGCCCATGAGTACACCTTCATGTCCAAAGCAGTTTTTGGATATACTAGGCACCGGCAACACTATGTTGCAAACCACAGTAAAAAGATTCGAACACATATGTCCGCGTGAAAACATATTTGTGGTTACAGGTATAGTATATCGTGATTTGGTAAAAGAACAGATACCCTACCTAAAAGATCATCAGATAATATGCGAACCGGCTCGACGCAATACTGCGCCATGTATAGCATATGCAGGTGTAACAATAAAAGGAATAAATCCCAATGCCAACATTATAGTTTCACCATCAGACCATGCAATATTCGACACCGAAAGGTTTCAACAATTTATAGAAGAAGGATTGTCTGTATCCACACAACACGATTGGATAATAACACTAGGCATCGAACCTACAGCACCCAACACCAAATATGGATACATACAATTTGACGAAGAACAATCGTTGCCGACAATAAACAAACTACACCAAGTAGTAACATTTACCGAAAAGCCGCCATACGATATGGCACAGAAATTTATACAAAGTGGTGATTTCTTGTGGAACTCGGGAATATTTATATGGAATATACGAACCATGGAGAATGCTTTCAACACCTATCTACCGGAATTATACGAGGCTTTTAAGGATGTGAATATGCATACCCCCTACTCTACTATAGAAAACATATATTCGCTTTGTCAATCGATATCAATAGACTATGGGGTGATAGAAAAAGCCTCTAACGTGCATGTAATGATTTCTGATTTTGGATGGTCAGACGTAGAAACGTGGGCTTCACTATACGACACACACCAGAAAGACAATAACGGCAACGCCATCTCGGGTGATAATGTACTTACATACGATGTGAAAAATTCCGTAGTACATGTACCCAAAAAAAAGAAAGTAATACTCCAAGGTTTGGAAAACTATATAGTAGCTGAAAACGATGATATACTGATGATTTGCACCCGCAATTCGGAACACAGAATATTCAAGTTTGCAAGTGATATAGAAATGAAAATAAAGAATAATAATAAAATATAAACGACATGGATAAGAGATTTGAGATTGCATATTTGCTGAAATCAAATGTTGAAAATCTTATAGATACGACTATCAACATCAAAGGATGGGTTAGAACAAAAAGAGGCAACAAAAATGTGGCTTTCATAGCCATAAATGACGGTAGCATTGTTCACAATATACAAGTAGTAGTAGATATAGCTAATTTTGACGAAGATTTGTTGAAAAAAATAACAACCGGTGCTTGTATATCCGTAGATGGAAAATTGGTAAAATCAATGGGCCAAGGACAAAATGTGGAAATACAAGCCGAAAATATAGTACTATATGGCGAAGCCTCGCCCGAAGACTATCCATTGCAAAAGAAAGGACACTCATTAGAATTTTTGAGGGAGATTGCCTACTTGCGTCCTCGTACAAACACCTTTGGAGCCATATTCCGTTTACGCCACGCCATGGCTTTTGCCATACATAAATATTTCAACGACCATGGTTTCTTTTATTTACATACACCTCTTATCACAGCTTCAGATTGTGAGGGTGCTGGCGAAATGTTCCAAGTAACAACCATGGACCTCAACAACCTACCCAAAACAGAAGATGGTAACATTGACTATCAAAAAGACTTCTTTGGCAAACAAACAAGCCTAACCGTATCTGGTCAACTAGAAGGTGAATTAGGAGCTTTGTCACTAGGCAAAATATACACTTTCGGACCAACCTTCCGTGCCGAAAACTCCAATACACCACGCCACTTGGCCGAATTTTGGATGATAGAACCCGAAGTAGCATTCAATGATCTGGAAGACAACATGAATTTGGCCGAAGACTTTCTAAAATACCTTATACGCTATGCTTTAGATAATTGTATGGACGACCTACAATTCCTAAACAATATGTGGGATAAAGAGTTACTTGACCGATTAAACTTTGTAGTGAACAACTCTTTTGTTCGTCTTAAATATACCGAAGCTATAGATATATTGTTACAAGCCAAAAAGAAATTTGAATTTCCAGTAGCATGGGGCGTTGACCTTCAATCGGAACACGAACGCTACTTGGTAGAAGAACATTTCAAATGTCCTGTAATACTTACAGACTACCCAAAAGACATAAAAGCTTTCTATATGAAACAAAACGACGATGGCAAAACAGTACGTGCCATGGACGTATTGTTCCCAAAGATAGGCGAAATTATAGGCGGTTCACAACGTGAAGAAGACTACAACAAACTACTGACTCGTATAGAAGAACTAGGCATACCACAAAAAGATATGTGGTGGTACTTGGATACACGTCGTTGGGGTTCGGCACCTCATAGCGGTTTCGGTCTTGGCTTTGAACGCTTACTACTGTTCATAACAGGTATGGCCAACATACGTGATGTAATACCATTCCCACGTACTCCGGGTAACGCCGAATTCTAAAAAACATATACTACAGCAAGAGACCTTCGTGGTCCGAAGGTCTCTTATTTTTACATCAAAACATAAAACAAAGTTCCTCATTTGCAGTTTAAACAATCAAATCTGATTCAACATAAAACATGTCTATGGAAAACTATATAGTATCAGCACGTAAATATCGTCCAGCAACATTCGAATCGGTAGTAGGTCAATCACATATAACCACTACATTGAAGAATGCCATAAAAAACGGACAATTGGCACAAGCATTTCTGTTTTGTGGTCCTCGAGGTGTGGGCAAAACCACTTGTGCCCGTATTTTGGCCAAAGCCATCAACTGCCAACATCTTACTGACACTATAGAGGCATGCAACGAGTGTGAATCGTGCCGTTCGTTCAACGATGCCACATCAATGAACATTTTTGAATTAGATGCTGCATCAAACAATGGTGTAGATGAAATACGCCGATTGGTGGAACAAGTAAGAATACCGCCACAAAGCGGACAATACAAAGTATATATAATAGACGAAGTTCACATGTTGAGTTCACAAGCTTTTAATGCTTTTCTGAAAACATTGGAGGAACCACCCGCTTATGCCAAATTTATATTGGCAACCACCGAAAAGCACAAAATTATACCTACAATATTGTCGCGTTGTCAGATATTTGACTTCAAACGTATAAAAATAGAAGATATAGCCAAGCATTTGGAATATGTAGCCCAACAAGAAAATATACCTTACGAACAAGAAGCTCTACACATAATAGCACAGAAAGCCGATGGAGGCTTGCGTGATGCCCTTTCAATGTTCGACCAATTGGTAAACTTTACAGGAGGCAACTTATCATACGCCAAATGTATCGACAATCTAAATGTACTAGACTACGAATACTACTTTCGTTTGGTTGATTACTTTAGAGCAGGCGATATTTCAAACTCACTACTATTATACCAAGAGATATTGGACAAAGGTTTCGATGGACAACATTTTATAACCGGCCTTTCGGAACATATCCGAAACCTAATGGTATGCTTAGATCCTATAACGGTATCGCTACTCGATGTTAGCGATAGCATCAAACACCGCTATACAGAACAAGCAGCCAACTGCCGACTAGGACTTTTGCTAAAATATTTAGATATAGCTAGCGAATACGAATACCGTTACCGCGACAGCAATAACAAACGCTTGTTTATAGAAGTAGCCCTTACTAAGATGTCAACAGTATTGATGCAACAAGCACAACCACAAACTATACAGCCTGTTACGAAACCACAAGTACAGCCTCAATCCGTACAACAAGTTACAAGACCCCAAACATATCAGCAAACCCAGTCAGTACCGCCACAACAACACCCTACTAATAATACAATACATACTACACCCGTTACCCCTATAGTACAACCAACAACACAACAACCTAAACCTGTTGGAATAATATTACCTACCAAAACATCTACGATATCCATATCGCAAAACTTTCCTGTTGACAACAACATGGAAAACGAAAAAAAAAATAAAGAATTAACTCTGACAATAGAGATAGTAGAAGACCTTTGGAGCAAATATTGCGAGAATATTGAAGAGGATACAAACCTACAGTTTGCTATGTCACAAGCCTCAATAGAACTAAACGATAATAGGCTGTTTACCGTTACATCAGACAATTCATATATGGAAGCTACTATAAAACGAAATCGTAAAAACATACTCGATTTTATGCGAGAGAAAACAGGTATAAAAGTATTGGACTTCCTAACTGCTGTAACTAAGCAAGAACACAAAAAAGTAATATATAGCCCTACAGACAAATTCGATTATCTAAAAGAAAAGAACAACCACATACACACACTGAGAAAGACATTTAGAAATCTTGACTATTAATAAATAAATAGGCACAATGGGACAGACATTTATATTCTTGGGCATCTTGATATTTTCGGCACATGTATTTTCGGCAATATTCAGCAGAAAAAAAATTCCCGATGTACTTTTACTTATGCTTATAGGTATTGTCATAGGACCACTGTTTCATTGGGTATCACCATCTGACTTCGGAGTAGTAGGTTCGGTATTTGCCTCGCTTACCCTTGTTTTTATTCTCTTCGAAAGTGGTACTGATACTAGTATACAGAATCTTCGCGATTCGTGGAAAAACCTTATCAAAGTAGCTATTCCTAGTTTCTTCCTCAGCGTTATACTTGTAGGCATTATTGGATATACGCTATTTGACATGGAACTAAAAGCAGCACTATTACTAGGCTCTATATTAGGAGGCACCTCGTCGGCAGTAGTTATTCCTCTGGTAAGGCAACTACCTATGAGTGAAGAAAACCGCACAGTATTAGTTCTAGAAAGTGCCATTACCGACGTATTATGTATAGTATTCGCATTGGCGTTTATAGAAAGTTACAAATATTCTAGTGTAGACGTAGGGGGTATTATAGGCAAAGTATTGGCATCATTTATACTAGCAATGATGATAGGTGTTGCAGGAGGAATACTATGGAGTTCTATATTAGAGAAGATACGCAAGATACAAAACTCTATGTTTCTAACCCCGGCCTTTGTATTTGTGCTATATGGACTTGCAGAATCTATGGGATATAGCGGAGCCATAGCAGCATTGGCCTTTGGAATAGTAATGGGAAATACAGAATACTTTGAATTCTCATTCCTCAAAATATTCCAACAAAACAATATGATGCGATTGGAAAACCACGAGAAGAGTTTCTTCAGCGAAATAGTATTTATACTCAAAACATTCTTCTTCGTATATATTGGTATATCCATACCATTCAGCGATTTGAAAGCTCTTATATTCGGTCTGCTTATAACCGTAGTACTTTTCGTAATGAGATTATTACTTACCAAATTTTCTATATCAACACATTCGTCAAATTACGATAAGACGATTATAAGTATGATGATACCCAAAGGATTGGCAGCAGCTGTTTTGGCAACATTGCCAGAGCAAGCTGGTGTACCGGGAGGTGAAGCCATTAAGTATATAACTTATAGTGTTGTTTTTATATCCATACTAATAACTTCGGTACTTATTTTGTTAAACAATAAAGTAGGTGTGAAAAGAATGTACGGATATTTTTGGGGTAATTCATCGAAAAACAGCGATGAAAACATGAATAATCAACAATTAGAAAACAACGAAACACATAGTGGAGCCCCTGATATATTTGATATTGCAACAAAAACAAAAAACACAACCAATACAGACACAACAGAATGAGAATACTACACTTTTGCAAATACCACGGAGCCGGAAACGACTTTGTGCTGATTGATAACCGCAGTGGTAACAATGCCCTTAGCAACGAAGAAGTGGCACTACTATGTCACCGACAATTGGGCATAGGTGGCGATGGACTAATGATGTTGGGAAAAAGCGATAACGCCGACTTTGAAATGATATACTACAACTCCGACGGACATCAAGCATCAATGTGCGGAAATGGTGGACGATGTATAGTGGCCTTTGCAAAGCACCTAAATATTATAGACAAACGAACCACTTTTGAAGCCTACGACGGACTACATTCGGCCGAAATAATAGAATGGAACAACAACTGCGGAGTAGTAAAATTAGGTATGGAAATAAGTACAGACATAGAGGAATGCTTAAAAGGGTGGAAAATAGATACGGGTTCACCACACTATATAGAGTTTATAAATAGCGACATTATAAAATACGATGTAGTGAACAACGGCCGACGACTACGTTACGACAAAGCCTTTCAACCACAGGGTACCAACGTCGATTTTATATCTAAAATAAACGATAACGAGATTTTTGTAGCCACTTACGAACGCGGAGTTGAAAATGAAACTCTGAGTTGTGGCACCGGTGTAACAGCTTCTGCACTCATACACAACCATACCCAAAATACCACTGACGGTAATTACGAGGTAAAAGTACATACAAAAGGTGGACTATTTAACGTATTCTTCAACAAAGATAATGGTTTATACAAACACATACAACTGCAAGGACCTGTAACATTGGTATTTGAAGGCGATGTAATTTTGCCATATTTGTAGCAAAAAAAATTATCTAACTATTTGGAATTACTACTATCAAATAAGTGTACCACCTTGTGAAAACGCCTTATGAAGAGGAATGCAGCCATAAACAACCCAAACATAAAACCCGCTAAAACGCCTTGTGAGCCAAAATTTAATGAAAATGCCATAATGTAAGCACATGGTATAGCTATGCCTATATAGCATATAAAAGCGTAATACATCGGTCGCTTAACCTCCGAAAGACCACGCAAAGCTCCAAGGGTGGTTATCTGCAAACCATCAAATATCTCAAAGAAAGCTACTACCAAAAACAATTTCGAAGCAATACTCACCACCTTGGTATCATTAGTAAAAAGTGTGGCCACCATATCGCCACCAAAGCCGTACAGTACGGCAAAACCTACCATTATCAACATAGCAATATGTATTCCAGCATAAGTATGGTGTCTAATATCGGTTATGTTTCTACGCCCCAAATCATGACTTACAAGTATTGTAGATGCCGAAGCCACCCCATTGGAAATCATAAATGAAAAACCTATCATGGTTTGCACAATTTGGTTAGCAGCCAATGTTTCGGCATCGAACCAGCCCATCATTATGGTTATCATAGTAAGTGAAAACAACTCTAGAGTCATCTGAGTGGCAATAGGAATTCCTACTTTCAACAGTTGATACTGCCGAAGTAACGATGTCTTTTTCCAGCTAAACAGCGAAAGATAGAAACGGTAATTTTTCTTGGTATATACTATAATTACAAATACCAATGGCATAGCCATTCTAGCAATAAAAGTGGCCACACCTGCACCCGTAGCTCCAAGCTGTGGGAATCCCATATAGCCATAGATAAAGCCAAAATTAAGAAAGATATTAAGCAAATTACAACCTATGGTTATAAGCATCGAATAGAGAGTATTACCCAATCCCTCCAACATCTGCTTAAAGGTAAGAAACACCATGTATGGAACTAAGGAAAAAGTAGTCCAATAATAATAACCATCCAAACTATTGAGCACCTCAATAGGCTGATTCATATAACCCAATAACGGATTGATACCTACCAATAAAGCACATGAAAGCAAACCTATAAGAATATTGAGCAACATGGAGTTTTGAAACAATATCGCAGCCCCCTTCTTATTGTTTCTCACAAACTTTACACCGGCAAGGGGGGTTAATGCCATAGCTATACCTAGTCCTATCATCATAACGTTAGTAATAATAGAGCACGAAAGCGATACAGCGGCCAAAGGTACAGCACCGAGACGCCCCACCATCATAGTATCAGCCATCTGAACTATTGACTGTCCGGCAAATGACAAGATAACCGGCAAGGCTATTTTCAAGTTTTCGCTATAATATCTTTTTTGGAGTATAAAAGTCATATTAAACAACAATTAATCAATATCTTATTATATAAATAGCAGATAAAAAACGCTTGCAAAGATACTACTTTTTATCAAGATATGAAATAATATTTTGCCATTTGGCTTATATTACGTACCTTTGCAATATGATAAGGAAAGGTATGAGAACAATAATATTGCTGATTATTTTTGCATTAGGAACAGGTAATGCAATGGGACAGATTTCTCGCTTATTCAATGAGGAGATACAGATAGATAGTTCGGAAGTAAAAAAATTATATTTGGAGGTTGACGCTTTGAGTTTTTTCAAAGATAACGAGTTTGTAGGCGAAAAGGTAAAAGGTTACACTTTGCCCGGTTTCCGTATGTCGCCACATTTTTCGTTGGCATTTTCACCAAAGGTACGTATAGAAATTGGCGCCAATATACTACGTTATTGGGGTAGTGAAATTTACCCTTGCTACAGTTACCTAGGCATAGCCGAATGGGAAAGCGAACGTTATCAAAAAGGAGTACATATCCTTCCCATAATGAGGGCACAATTTTCTATCACCGACAGCTTTCATATATTATTTGGAACATTGTACAACAGAAACAATCACTTATTATGCACTCCACTATATAACAATGAATTAAACTACTCTTCTGACCTCGAAAGTGGAGTTCAGATACTATACGAAAACTATTTCCACTCGTCTGATCTGTGGGTAAATTGGCAAAGTTTTATTTTCGAGAACGATATGCACCAAGAAATGTTTGTGTTTGGCTACAGTTCACATACAAATATAATAAATACCGATAGTGGTTTAAAAATTGGGATTCCACTACAATTTGTGGCACAACACCGAGGTGGAGAAATAAACATTTCCGAAACCCATTCCATACAAACCTATTCCAACCATGCTACAGGACTTATAGGCAAATACTCATTTAACCGAAAATACCTCAAGGATATAAGTATTGGCTGTTATTACATTGGATTTCTGCAAAGCGTAGGTTCTCTGTATCCATTCGACTATGGTTGGGCAGTGTATCCCGAACTTAGCATAAACATACAGGATTTCCGTTTGGAGATGGGATATTTTGTAGGAAAAGATTTCATCACATTACTTGGTTCGCCACACTTTGGAAACCTATCGGCCAAAACACCCGATATGACTTTCGACAAAATGGATATGTTTATGGCCGAAATAGAATATTGCTATTACAGAAGCAAATATTTCTCATTTGGCATAGAAGGCAGTGTTATCCACTATTTTCCATACACAAGTTTTCGCCCCGAGTATGGAACAATGGAACGCAAGAGCAGCAATTCATTTTCCTTTGGCCTTTTTCTGAACATCAATCCGCGCATACGCATTGCCAATTTGGAACAACGCATAGAATAATTTTTTCTTACGAGCAAATATATTATACATAACGAGGCTGAGTTATCTGCATCACGTAGTAATTGTAGATAACTCCCGAGAGGTTTTCAACCACATCACGAGTAATATTGAGGCTACATATCAGATAAAATTTGATGGTATATCGTAATATACATAATACCCTACCACGAAACAACTGATAATAGGGTATAATATACACAAGCATAATCTAATCCATACAACGGCTTAAAAAAATTACAGACTTGAAGCTTCTTAGAAATTGCCATCATAACCAAATGAAACACATATATATGTATATAAGAACGCAAGAAAAACAAAAAAATATTTTCATAAAACAGAAAAAAAACGTATCTTTGCCAACAAATATAATGCAAAAGGATATAATATAATAAATTAATTATTAACAATATAAACTAAGTATCATGCAAAAAAAAGGAAACAAATACGGTACACACCGCGTTATTGAACCTAAAGGAGTATTGCCACAACCGGCAAATAAAATAGACAATAACATGGACGAAATCTATGATAATGAAATTCTTATTGATGTTCAAACATTAAACGTAGACTCTGCTTCTTTTACAGACATTCACGAATATGCTAAAAAACAAGCAGGTGAAGGTGCTTCTGAAGAACAAGTTTTGGAAGAAATAAAGAAAGAAATGTTCTATAATGTAGAACTTCAAGGAAAACACAGAAATCGTCGTACAGGTTCTGGCGGTATGTTGCTTGGTACTGTAGAAAAAATCGGTGATGCATTGAAAGGCAAAATCGATTTGAAAGAAGGTGACAAGATAGCTACATTGGTATCATTATCATTAACTCCTCTTCGTATAGACAAGATAAAAGAAATCCGCAAAGACGTTGACCAAGTGGATATCGAAGGTAAAGCAATTCTTTTCGAAAGCGGTATATACGCAAAGATACCTACCGATATGCCTGAAAAATTAGCTCTTTCGGCATTGGATGTTGCAGGTGCTCCTGCTCAAACTGCAAAACTTTGCAAACCTGGCGATACAGTTCTTATCATCGGAGCCGGTGGAAAATCGGGTATGCTTTGCTGCTACGAAGCTAAGAAACGTGTAGGCGTAACAGGTAAAGTTATAGGTATGTGCCACAGCCAAAAATCAACCGAACGTTTGCAAAAACTTGGTTTCTGTGATGTTGTTTTCGCAGGAAACGCTACAGACCCTGTTGCTATGGTTGAAAAAATCAGCGAACTTACCAACGGTGAAATGGCCGACATTACTATCAACAATGTTAACGTTCCTGATACAGAAATGACTAGCGTACTTTGTACTAAGAACACCGGTATAGTTTACTTCTTCTCGATGGCTACAAGCTTCACAAAAGCTGCTTTGGGAGCTGAAGGCGTTGGTAGCGACGTAACTATGATTATCGGTAACGGATACACCAAAGGTCACGCCGAAATCACATTGCAAGAACTTCGCGAAAACGAAGAACTTCGCAAAATATTCGAAGAACTTTACGCTTAATACATACAAAAACCGTTTAAGCAAAACGGTAGTACTCACATGTAGTACTACCGTTTTTTTATTACTCCATATCCACGGCCACCCCTACACTATCGGCACCACAAAAGCCACAAACAATACAACTCCATACAACCCCAAAACAAGTATAGCAATAGTATCAAGTATTTTTTTTCGAACAACAGTAGTTTATTTCAAAAAAAAAATGTACATTTGTGTTCTCAAACAAGGCCATAAAAAGCTCTGTTTATTTGTACAATTATTTGTTTATCAACGGCTATAGCAAGGTACACCTATACTATAGTTGCTTGTCAAATGTAGAAAAATACATCTAATATTAATGATAAAGCAGGTAAATTAAGATGTAAATTTCTTGTACAAGTTAAAGTTAGAAGTAAATATTATAAGTAAAAACATATAAAAACATAATACAACAGATGAAAGTATATCAAACATCCGACATCCGCAATATTGCCCTTGTAGGAGGTGCAAAATCCGGAAAAACCACATTGGCAGAAGCCATGTTATTCAATGGTGGTGTTATAAACCGTAGAGGTACAGTTGATGATAAAAATACAGTATCAGACTACCGTGACATAGAAATAGACAGAAAGAACTCCGTATCAACTTCATTACTATACACTGAATTTGGCGGAAAGAAAATTAATATCTTAGACGTTCCCGGCTTTGCCGATTTTCAAGGTGAACTTGTAAGTGCTTTCAACGTAGTAGAAGCAGCTGTTGTAACTGTTAATGCTCAATCAGGTATCGAAGTTGGAACAGAGTTAGCATACCGCTACTCAAATGCTTTGAAAACTCCACTTATCTTCGATATCAACCAATTGGATGCTGAAAAAGCTAATTTCGACGAATGTATAGCTCAATTGAAAGACTACTTTGGAGGTAAATGTACAGTTATCCAATATCCTGTTAACCAAGGTATCGGATTCAACAGCATAATAGATATCGTTGCAAACAAAATGTTCACCTTCAAAGGTGGAAAAGTAGAAGCTAGCGAAATTCCAGCCGACCAAGCCGATAAAGCTGCCGAAATGCGTAGTGCATTGGTAGAAGAAGCTGCTGCTGCTGACGACGAATTGATGGAAAAATACTTCGAAGAAGGCGACCTTTCAGCCGAAGACCTTTCGAAAGCTTTGCGTTTGGCTATAGACAAACTAGACCTTTATCCCATCCTTTGCACCAATGCAAAAGACGATATGGGTGTAGCTCGCTTGTTAGAATTTATCGTTGACAACGTTCCTGCTCCAAATCAAGTTTCTAACTGTCCTAAAACAACTGCAGGCGACGACATCAAATTCGATGCTGCAGCTCCAACATTGTTATTTGCTTTCAAAACTGCCAACGAACAACACCTTGGCGAAGTAACTTACCTAAAAGTTATGAACGGCGAAGTAACAGAAAGTTTAGACCTTATCAATGCCAACACTCAAGGTAAAGAACGTTTATCGCAAATATTGGTGTGTGCCGGTAAGAACCGTCAAAAAGTAGAAAAAGCCGTAGCCGGTGATATATTCTGCACTATCAAACTTAAAGACGTTAAGACCAACCAATCATTGGCATCGGCAAAGAACTCTGACCAAATGGTTACTCCTATCGAGTTCCCAAAACCAATATACACCGTGGCTGTAAAAGCTGCTAACTCTTCCGACGACGAAAAAGTAGGTGGCATATTGATAGAAATGGTAAACGCCGACCGCTCTTTGACTTTGGAAAACTCTCGCGAATTGCGTCAAACTATATTGGGATGTCAAGGTGAATTACACTTGAATACTATCAAATGGTACTTCACCAACGTTCATAAACTAGAAGTAAACTTTACCGATCCTAAGATTCCTTATCGTGAAACCATCACTAAATCGGCTGAAAGCATGTACCGCCACAAAAAACAATCAGGTGGTTCGGGACAATTTGGTGAAGTACACATGCTTATTGAACCTTACTACGATGGTATGCCAAACCAAACAAAATATCCTATCCGTGGTACCGAAACTCACGAACTTCCTTGGGGTGGTAAACTTATATTCAACAACTGTATCGTTGGTGGTTCTATCGATGCTCGCTTTATGCCTGCTATCCTTAAAGGTATAATGGAAAAATTGGAACAAGGTCCTTTGACAGGTTCTTATGCTCGCGACATCGTTGTTAACATCTACGATGGTAAAATGCACCCGGTTGACTCTAACGAAATGGCATTTAAACTTGCCGGACGTAACGCCTTCAAAGACGGATTTAAAAACGCCGGTCCTAAGATTTTGGAACCTATCTACGACGTAGTTGTTACCGTTCCTGCTGAATCTATGGGTGGTGTTATGACCGACCTTCAAGGTAGAAGAGCTATCGTTATGGGTATGGATAGCGAAGGTAAATACCAAATTATCCGCGCTAAAGCTCCTTTGGCTGAAATGAACCGTTACTCTACTGCTTTGAGCTCGTTGACTAGTGGTCGTGGTACTTTCTCTATGAGCTATGCTGAATACCAACAAGTACCTACAGATGTTCAACAAGCTCTATTGAAAGCTTACGAAGAACAAGAAGGAAGCGAAGAATAATAATTCAACGTTTTATCATAAAAAGAAAAGGCACTCAATCGAGTGCCTTTTTTATTGTGGAGTATAATAAAATGCAGATAATAATCGAGGATGACGATTACAAGTATTACTAGACTCTCAATCTTCCTTGCATCATATACCAAACTCATTGCTATCAAATAGCGATTTCAGTTGTCGGTCAAAGTCACTCAGAATTTCTCTATCTTGTATGACTCTGAACTTTTCATACTCAGTCAAAGCCTTTTCCTCAGCTTGTTCGTGTGTGACACGCCCAACATCGGGAAGCAATGCTCTATTGTTTAGCTCCATATATCTTCCGAGGAGATCTTTCCAATC
>JAEIGA010002486.1_pt1 | contig 29420 bp, 31 predicted proteins | sample 9270691 | NCBI WGS metagenome assembly JAEIGA01 (sample SAMN17057246, study PRJNA624740) | gut metagenome | biome: biome; isolation source: fecal sample | host: Bos grunniens | place: China: Xizang | collected 2019
ATTGAGATGAAGAATGTGGCTGAGCCTTATGTGCGTAATAAAGCCCGCATGCAGCTTCGGGCTGGTGAGGTAGTGGTCTTTGCAGCCGGCACGGGTAATCCTTTCTTCAGCACAGATACCGCTGCAGCACTGCGTGCCTGCGAAATCAATGCCGAGGTTGTGATGAAAGCCACCTCTGTGGACGGCGTGTACACTGCAGACCCCAAGACCGACCCCACCGCAACGCGTTTCGATGCCATTTCCTACGAGGAATGCATTTCCCGCAACCTGAAGGTGATGGATCAGACCGCTTTCACTCTCTGCAAGGATAACGCCAAGCCCATCATGGTGTTTGATATGCACAAACCTGGTAACATCACCCGTGCGCTGCTGGGTGAGAAGATTGGCACCATTATTGGCTGAAAACAGATTTCAACACACTAACATCAATATACGACAATGGACGAAGAGACACTCTTGCTCGAAGTAGAAACGGGTATGGAAGAAGCTGTGGAGCACATGCAGACCGGTTTTGCCGGTGTGCGTACCGGTAAGGCTTCTCCCTCCCTGGTGGACAACATGGACATTTTTGTGGCTTCCTATGGCTCCAGCATGAAGCTGAAGAGCCTGGCTGTGGTTTCCACGCCGGATTCCCGCTCCATTCTGATTCAGCCGTTTGACCCGGGGACCCTGAACGACATCAAGAAGGCAATTGCTGAAAGCCGTCTGGGTATTTCCCCCATCATTGATGCCCGTTCTGTGCGTCTTCCCATTCCTGAGCTGACGGGTGAGCGCCGTAAGGAACTCTGCAAATATGTTTCTGGCCTGGGTGAAGAGACCCGCGTCCGCATTCGCGGTGTCCGCAAGACTGGTATGGATGGTATCAAGAAGCTCAAGGCTGACAATATCCTGACGGAAGATGGTGTCCGCACCGCAGAAGATAAGGTACAGAAGCTCACCGACAAGTATGTGAAGATGGTGGGCGACCTCGTGGCCGCCAAGGAGAAGGAAATCATGACGGTGTAATTTTACCAACCTTTACTTATACTGATACAATGAGCACAAATACAACGAATGTTCTTTCCTCCGGTATCGAGATTATCGGCTCCATCCGTTTCCAGAACGATATGCACATCGATGGTCATATCGAGGGTGAAATCCAGTCCGACACGGGCAAGGTAACCATCGGCGAAATGGCCAACATCAAGGGCGACATTCACGCCGGTGAGGTGCATGTCTATGGCCGCGTAGAGGGCAACATCGAGAGCAATCGCTGCCACCTCAGCGCTCAGTCCAACATTTCCGGCGATATCACCACCGGAGTGCTTTCCATGGACGAAGGTGCCCGCCTGAGTGGCCGCGCTCAGATTGGTTAATTCTCCTTTTGCTTTTTATTCAGACCGGGTAATCCTCATGCAGGATTACCCGGTTTTTTTCTTGAATGATTATGCTTAATGTGTTAGATTTCACCTGTGGCCGGTCATATCAAAATTTATCTCCTGTTGTTAATACCCTTTCTGTTATTTGGACAGAGTGTGCAGGCGGAAACGCTGCATACGGTTCACGATATGGACGAGCTGAATCAACTCTTTGAGGATTCTGCCAACAGAATGCAGAGCACTATTTCGGTGCGACTGGCAAAGTCGCTGAATGGTCAGGATTTACGTCGCGTCCTCTCCAACAGTCTTTGTTTTAACCATATCCGTGGGTATAGCTACAATAAGCATGGGCGAAATGATTACAGTCTGCTCTTGAAGTATATGGACTCAACCCGCATGCTTGCCGCTTTCCGTAATCCCGAGCTGGAGTCTCGCTTATCAGCGGATGAAGCACAGGCTCTTGAGGTAGCGCGGAAACGGATTAAGCGCTGTGTCAATAAGGGAATGAGCGACCTTGAGGCTGTAAAGGCACTGCATGATGACCTTGTGAGCCGGGTGCATTACGACAAGGAGAGCGGACCGGAGTGTACTACCATGATGCTGAAGAATAGTGGTGTATGTGATGCTTATGCCCGCTGCATGTACCTCATGCTCAATATGCTCAACATACCATGCCATATCATGGTCGGTCGGGGGCGGGGAGAGGCTCATGCCTGGAATCTTGTAGAGCTGGAGCCAGGGAAATGGTATCATATTGATGCAACCTGGAATGACCCTGTTTCGGAAAAGGGGGACCAGATGCTGCGGCATACGTATTTTTGCCTGAGCGATGCAGAAATAAGCAAGGATCACAAGTGGAACAGGAAGCAATTTCCCGGCACCCCGAAAACGGAGGCTTTCTATTTCCAGAAATACGGGCTTTATTTTGATTCTTATGAGGATTTCTGGTCGGAAGCGCAGAAGTCATACGAAAAGGGAGACAGCTCCTATTGCGCGTACCTGAAATGCTATGGAAGCAAGTCAAAGTTTACAAAAAGCTTCCAGTCGTATTGCAAGTCGGGCGGCAGAATAGGTGTGCTTGGCTGGTCAGCCCCCCGTGGCAAGCGCAAGGGACCGGTTGTTCTGAGCTTTAACAACAAGAGCGGGAAGCACCCCTCTTCAGATATACCAGACCCGGAATCCGATGATATACTGCCGACGGAGAAGGAACCTTCCTGGTTGGAAAGTGATATTTGGAAGGGCATTGCCGATTCCATTGACATGGATGCCATGGTGAAGCAGGGCAGCCGTATGTTGCTCAAAGGGATTAACGAAGCTGAGAAAGCCGCTGCGGATTTTGAGAAGGCGGAAGGCGGACTGCAGGAAAAGGGTAAGGCTGTTTTTGAGGGCTTGTTGAAACGGGTCCGCGAGTAAAACCCGGAGCCGGAGAAAGGAAATGCCCATGTGATGCTGTATCACATGGGCATTCATTCTGCGAGGAACAGATGATATCAATAATGGCCACCACGGGGGCCGTTATGCCACTTCCATGCGGTTTCCACAATATCCTTCACGTTCTGGTACCTGGGAATCCAACCCAGGATTTCAGCTGCCTTGCGGGAGTCTGCAATGAGGCGGGCAGGGTCGCCTTCGCGGCGGGGACCATAAGTCACCGGTGCTTTCAGGCCGGTCACTTCCTCTGCAGCTTCGATAATCTGCTTCACGGAGAAGCCGTTGCCGGTACCGAGGTTGAACCAGTTGGTTTCGCCGCCTTTCATGAGGTAGTCCAGCGCGCGCAGGTGTGCATCTGCCAGGTCATCTACATGGATATAGTCGCGGATGCAGGTGCCATCGGGGGTGTCGTAATCGGTGCCGAATACAGTAATGCCCGGACGCTCGCCCTTGATAGCCTGCAGAATCACGGGGATGAGGTGGGATTCCGGCTCGTGGTCTTCACCGATGGCTCCGTCAACGGAAGAGCCGGAGGCATTGAAGTAGCGCAGGAACACACTCTTGAGACCATAGGCGCGGTCGCAGTCCTTGCACACTTTCTCCAGCATATACTTGGAACCGCCGTAAGGGTTGATGGGATCCTGCTTCTCGGTTTCAGGAATCGGCACCTGGGTGGGTACACCATAAGTGGCGCAGGTGGAGGAGAATACGAAACGCTTGCAGCCGGCCAGAATCATGGCACGGAGAAGTACCAGAGGCTTGGCAATGTTGTTTTCGTAGTATTTCAGCGGGTCGGTCACGGATTCACCCACCTGGATGAAAGCGGCAAAATGCACAACGGCATCGAACTTGCCGTTCACGAGAAGGGGGTACACCACGGCAGGGTCACCCAGGTCGCCTTTGACCAGCGTGACTTCCTTATCCACAATGGCGGCCTGATGGCCGTAGACCATGCTGTCGAGCACGGTCACTTCTGCGCCGCTCTTTACGAGCTGGCGTACAGTGTGGGAGCCGATGTATCCGGCTCCACCGGTAACGAGTACTTTCATGATTTGCTGTTATTCGGGAATTAAAGCATGGATGCAAGCAGAGCTTCCAGTTTACGAATGTCTGCCGAGAATTTACGGATGCCTTCAGCCGTCTTTTCCGTAGCCATAGCATCTTCGTTGAAGAGGAAACGGAAGTTCTTCTCATCGGCGGGGATGCGCTCAATGTCGCTGGCGGCAGCGGCCTCGGGGGAAAGCAGGGGGGTGACTTCATCCTCAGAGGCGGCGAGCTCTGCCAGCAGCCCGGGGGAGATGGTGAGCAGGTCGCAGCCGGCCAGGGCAAGAATCTCGCCCGTGTTGCGGAAGCTCGCACCCATAATCTGAACCGGGTAGCCGAACTTCTTGTAGTAGTTGTAAATGGTGCGGACAGAGATGACGCCGGGGTCTGTCTCGGCGGTGTACTTCTCACCGGTGGCGGCTACGTACCAGTCGAGGATGCGGCCCACGAAGGGGGAAATGAGGCGTACGCCGGCCTCTGCACAGGCGACAGCCTGAACCAGGCTGAACAGAAGCGTCAGATTGCAGTGGATACCTTCCTGTTCCAGCTGGCGGGCAGCCTGGATGCCTTCCCAGGTGGCGGCAATCTTGATGAGGACGCGTTCACGGGGGATGCCGGCGGCTTCGTAAAGGGCCATGATTTCACGGGCTTTCTGCACGGTGGCTTCGGTATCAAAGGAAAGACGGGCGTCTACCTCGCTGGATACGCGACCGGGAACACGCTTGAGGATTTCCAGACCGAAGGCGACAATCACGCGATCCATCAGTTCGCCAATTTTGCTGGCGGGTTCGCTGACGCTGGCCTTGAAATCAGCCACGACGGCATCCAGAATCGGACGGTATTCCGGCTTTGCGGCTGCAGCCAGAATGAGGGAGGGATTGGTGGTGGCATCCTGCGGGGCGAATTCTTCCATCTGACGGAAATCACCTGTGTCTGCCACGACGGTGGTATACTTCTTGAGTTGATCGAGCTGTGTTGCCATAATGTTACGGGTGGATTCTATCATATTCTGCTGCTTGTATCAAGCAGATAAAGCCCTGTTTCTGGGGGATGGGGCGGGAAAATCAGATAAGTTCCTTGAGCCTGTTGATGGTAATGCCGGGAACGCGGATGCTGGAGCCATCTGCTTTCCGGAGAATGGGAGAGCCATCAAAGTCAATTCCGGCGAAATATCCGGTAATGCGCTCTGTATCGGTGATGGCCACAACAGGTCTCGGCTCACCCCAGGCTGCTTCGAGCATGGGCATGATGCCCTCGAGCCCGCTTTCGACAAAGTAGTCAAACATTTCTGCCAGAACATCCCCCAGCAGGGTGCGGAATTTAGCCACAGAGGGGCAGGCAGGCAGAAGTTCGCACATGCGTGTAACTGGGTCGGATGTCACTCCCTGCATCTGGGCAATATCGTTGAACATGTTGATGCCGATGCCGATGGAGGCCATTCCTGCTGCAGGGCGCTCCACCAGGATGCCGGCCAGTTTGGCGCGGCCGACAAGTACATCATTCGGCCAGCGCAGTCGAAGTCCTGCAATGTTGTATGACTTGAGTGCTTCAATGACTGCAGCTCCCGCCAGCAGCGGAAGGGCTCCCCAATGCCTGCCGCTGTTCTGCTCGAGCGGCAGGTTATAAGTAGCCCACAGGCCGCCGGTGTTGCCGAACCATGCGCGATTGAATCGACCACGACCGCGTGTCTGCTGCCGGGCGCAGACAATGGTCCATGCAGGCTGTTTCCGTGCTTCGTTAAAAGTGGACTCGCAGGTGTCTACTTCCTTGACTTGCCATTTCTTGCTCACGCCTGTATCTTACACCAGATGCAGGCCCGCGTCTACCCCCAATCTGCGGAAAATACAGCAAAAAATGATGATTTTCTGACAGCTTTGAGCATGGTGCTGCCCAGGGGGATTCTGAGGAAAACTTTTCACATGCCTTACTTTGCAATTGCCGAGACGGAGAGGCTCTGGTATAGTGTGCGCGTACTTATGCGGAAACGGAGAATCAGACGCTTCTTTGTCTGCACTGCACTTATTGCTGCGGTGTGGGGCGGTGTTTCTTCGTGGTTGTATATCAATGATTTAGCGCAACCTGTTTTGCAGCCTTTGAATCAGTCCTATGTGGGGTACACCAAGGTGCCGCGCAAGGCTCCGGGATTGCGGATGGAGCCGTTCACTTTCAAGGGATGGGATGGCGGAGAGGTGCAGGCTGTTATTGCCGTAAAGGATGGAGAGGAGTCGTCTCGTCAGCTGAGTGTGATTGGCGATTTGATGAACAAGCCTGTGGAGCGCCTGCACCAGATAGATTTTGTACTGGTCTGCGTGGATTGGGACCATGGTATTCGTTCTGCGTTGCCTCTGGCGGAATCGCTGACGGCAGCCGGTCTAACCTGTGTGCTCTGGGAACCGCGCGGAATGGATGACCGCCGCACGTATTGTACCCACGGACTCAGAGAATGCCGCGATGTACCCTTGCTTCTGGATGCTGTGGCGGCGCGAACGGGTAAGAAGGAGCCTGTCTTTGCCGCAGTCGGCCAGGGATATGGGGCCGGGCTTCTTTTGCAGGCTGCTGCCTCCGAGCCGCGTATCCGGGGGCTGGTTTCCATTGATGCCTACGCTTCATTGCGCCAATCTGTACAGAGAACCATGCCCGATAGTATGCTGCGGCCGGTGATGATGTGGCTGATGGACCAGCGCATTAACCGCTCGGTAGGGATGGAGAGCTTTGATGTGGCCCCGGTGGAGCGCGCGGCGGATATGGACCGCAACGTGCCGGTGCTGGTTGTGAATCTGGTGCAGGATAGCCCGGTAAGTAATTTTAACGATGCCGTAACCATTTACCGGCGCTTACCTAGTGACAGGCGGGATGTCTGGACTCTCCGCTCCGAACAGGATCCGGCAGATGCCACGCACCGGGAATTGAGTTTCGGCAGGGGGATGCGCCGGGAACTGGTGCACGTCGGGTTGCTGAATGACGCAGACAGCGCCATGAGTTCCATTGTTCACTGGATTAATGACTGTGTTGTGGATGCGGTGGAATCCCCGCGCATCAATGACCCCGCCCGCCCCAACCTGACCGCCGCAGATATCAGACTTTAATCGCATGGATTCCTACGCTCCAGATAACGCCATGAATCCGCTCCCCAGACGCGTGGGTAACCGCCGTCGCAATGGGTATGAGCTGACTCGCCAGCGTGATATGGTCCCCATTGCTATGGGGGCGGCCAGCGCTGCCGTGGTGGTGCATGCTCTGCTTTGGGTTTATTTCCCCTCTCTCTCTGTTCTGGGATTGGGCAGCCTGACGGATGTGCCCGACGAGGTCAGGATTCACGATAAAATCCGCGTGGTGGTGAAAGAACCTCCCAAGGAGGAAAAGGTGGAGGCCACGGAGCAGGAAATTGTGGACCAGCAGCCTCAGGAAATTGAGGAGATTGCCCATGAACCGGAGGAAATCGATATCCTTGATGTCGATGTGCCGGAGCTGGTGATGGCTCCTGGCCCGACTGAGCTTACGGTGGCAGAACCCGTGTATGCAGCGGAGGAAATCACCCCGGTGAGTGAAATGCCGCCCGCGCAGCTGGACTTGAATAGCCTGCAGACGCGTGAGCTGGCAGATGAGGCCCTGGCTATCCCTGAGCCCACTCCGGTCAATAACAATGAGGTAGTGGCTGCCGCCACGGCTCAGAGTGAGGTGCTGGAGGATGCTTCCTCCCTTATGGAACAAGATTTGCGTAAGGCTGCTTCAGAGGAAGGGAATTCGAATCTGCCGGGAGATACGCGTAGTCTGGCCCAGCTGATGGGAGAGGAGAACCTGGGGGCAAAATCTGGTGTGGCGCGTCTGGGGGCAGATGTTTTGTTCGGGTACGATGACTGCATGCTCAAGAATTCGGCCCGCATCACCATGTTGCAGCTGGCTGCTCTTATTCAGAAGAACCCGGAGACCTACTTTGTGATTGAGGGGCATACCGATGGCATGGGTGGTGATGCCTATAACGCCATTCTGGGGCTGCAGCGTGCCGCTGCCGTGCGCGAATGGTTGGTGGGTAATGGTGTTCCGGTGGAGTATGTCTACATCCGTTCCTGCGGTAGTTCCATGCCTCTTGCATCAACCAAGGGTACGCGTGAGCAGCAGGCTTTGAACCGCCGTGTGGAAATTCACATGCGAGCCGGCGGCGAGGAGTTGCCGGCCGGTGCTTGCGATTACAAATACAAGGTGGATTTGCATACCAAGATTACTCAGCAGATTGCAGCGGGTGTGAAGATTCCCCAGACTCCGTCGTTCCGCCTGCCGGTAGGAGCCAGCCAGAAGGAAAGGGCCGCTGCAGAGGCAGCTCGCAATGATGCACGCAACAAGAAGCGCCGGAATGGTCGTTGAGGAAGGTCAGGTGCTGCCTGGCAGGGCGCTCCCGTTTGCAGGAGCCTGCCGCTGGCTTATTTCATTGGATTACGATGATACGCTCCGTTCGCATAATCCGGCGCATCCTGTCCCTGTGGAGTTTTTCGAATTGATGCAGGCGTGGCGTGGCCTTGGCGTGCGATGGGGCATCAACACCGGGCGCACTCTTCCTTATCTTTGTGAGGAATTGCTGCCGCATGCACCTTTCCTGCCAGATTTTATCTGCACTTGTGAGCGCTACGCCTATGTGGCACAGGAGGATGGGGTGCTGCAGCCCCTGCGTGAGCATAATGCACGCTGTCATGAACATAACCTGATGGTGCGTTCGCGCATACGCCCTGTTTTTCATGAGCGGCTGGAGATGTTGCGTGCGGACAACCCCGCCCTGAAGTGGATTATTGCTCCGGCAGATCCGTTGTCTGTGGAGGCTGAGGATTCTGCAACGATGGATGCCATCATGGAGAATCTCGCAGACTTTCTGCACAGCCTGGAGGGGGTGACTGCCCAGCGGGCAGGGCGGTATATGCGCCTGGCCGATGCCCGCTATTGCAAGGGAACCGCCCTGCAGACAGTTGCCAGCTTGTGGGGAGTGCCGTCCGATTGCCTGGTTCTGCTGGGAGACGGACATAATGACCTGCATGCTTTCCGCCTGTTTCCGCAGGCTTTCTGCGGTGCTCCTTCAACAGCTCATCCGGATGTTCTTGCCTACCTTCAAAACTGCGGAGGCTACATTTCCTCCACACCGGGAGTCATGGAAATTCTGCATGCCTGGCAGGAGCTTATCATGACAGAAAGACGATAAAATGCGTTCTAAAATTCGCTTTCGGCTTGACTTTTCGGTCAAAAAATAGTTACATATTTCCCCGTTAGCCCATAGGGCTGCCGACAATTCTCCCAATAGAGAAAAACACAAACGACACATAAATCATTATGGGATCGCTTAAGAAGAGACGTAAGGCCAAGATCAACAAGCACAAGCGCAGCAAGCGCATGCGCCAGAACCGCCACAAGAAGCGTTTGCGTTACAAGTCCTAAGCTGCGCGCTTAGGCCACGTCCGCAAGCGACGCTGTTCTTTTCACGGCACTGTTCCTCCCGTCCCGGGGCGACAGTGCCGTTTTTTATCTGCCAGGCTGGGCAAGTGCAGCAAATCTTGCCAAGCGGTCAGTATTTTGCTATAATAGCCGCACGTGAGACCGCAAAGTCAGAAAGAACACCGCCATAAGCTGCTGGAATTGCCTGAACTGCTTTCAGGTATGCTGGTGCTTTTTGTGGTGTTGTGGGAAGCCTGTTTTGAAGGTGTGGCGAATTCTTCCACTGTGCGGGATGCATTTATAGGTTCTTCGCACCTGATTCTCTGTGGTCTGGTCTGGTTCAATACCCTGGTGGTGTTGCTGCATTTTGTGACGGAGTGGAGCCGTTACGGGATTCCAGGCCGCTTTCTCTGGGTGCAGCTGTTGGTTGGTATTGTTGCTTCTGTTATTTTCTACGGCGGAGTGTGGGAGTTCTTCGACCGCTGGGCCTTTCTGGCCAGCCTTGTGTGTAGTTTCCTGCTGGGCGGATTCTCCATCGGAACGCTTGGGGTGATTCTGCGTGCCCGCCGGAGCAGTCCGGTCAAGGGTGGCAGCCGATGGTCTCCGGCCATGCGCTTCTTTACCTACATGGTTGTGCTGGTACTGATGAGCACCCTGATTCTGCTTACTCCTGGCGCCACCTATAAGCCCATATCTCTGGTGGATGCCCTGTTTACCTGTGCTTCTGCCACTTCCATCACCGGATTGACAGCGGTGGATGTAGCCTCTACATTTACGCCGCTGGGCAAGTTGGTTATTCTGCTGGATATTCAGATAGGCGCCATCGGGGTGATGACCTTCTCCTATTTTGTGTTGATGATGGTCGGTAAGCGCCTGGCTGTGCGGGATAGTATGTCTGTATCCGGCATGTTGGACCAGCAGGGGGTCAACATTGTCCCTTCATTGCTCAGGGCAGTATTCTTTGTTACAATCACTGCAGAGGCGGTAGGAGCTGTGTGTCTGTATTACCTTTGGAAGGGAGTGCCGGGTTTCCCGCAGGATTCCTTGTGGGGATATGCCATTTTTCATTCTGTTTCAGCGTTCTGTAATGCAGGTATCACCATATTCCCCGCGGGAATGGAGCAGCTGGGTGTGGCAGACAGCCGGGCGGTGCAGGGGGTGATGATTATGCTTGTGCTGCTCGGTATGGTAGGCTTCGGTGTGTATCTGGAAGGTATAACGCGCCTGAAAGCCCGGCTGGAAGGTAAGGTGTCTGCCAGGAGATGGAGCACGAACTCCTGGCTTGTCATCCGGGTCATGCTCATCGTCATGACCATCGGTACCATCGGCCTGACACTGCTTTCTGCTTTTGAACCCTCGGTGCATCAGTCGCATGGTCAGTTCAATCTGTGGGAATCTCTGTGGAATGCAGTAGGCCGCTCGGCAGGTTTTGCGCTGTCTGACATCGGGGATTATGGTCCAGTCTACCAGCTCTTCCTGGCATTCCTCATGTTTGTCGGCGGCAACCCGGCAGGTACAGGTGGTGGCGTTTATGCTCCGGTGTTTGCCCTTTGCCTGCTTGAGGTATACCGCGTTCTCTGTGGCAAGCAGGATGTAGAGATGCACAACCGACGCATTGCCCGCAACACGATTGAGCGAGCCATGGCAACCGTGGTGCTTTCCATCATCTGGATTGTTTTTACGACGCTTCTCCTGCTTCTGCTGGAGCCTGCTGTGGCCCAGCAGCCACAGGGTATGGTGAAAGTGTTGTTCATGGAGGTAAGCGCCTATACGACCACAGGCTTTGAGCTGGGAGCTCTGCCGCAGATTTCGGCGCTTTCCAAGCTTATTATCTCCCTCAACATGCTGTTCGGACGCGTGGGGATGTTCACGTTCATGCTTATTTTTATCCGGCAGCGTGAACCTTCTCCCATTCGTTTGCCTGAAACCCGTTTACCCCTTAATTAAGTTACTGTTATGAAATTCGTTATTATTGGTATCGGTCAGTTTGGCCGTGCGCTTGCTCTTCATCTGGCTGAGCAGGGATATGAGGTTACCATTCTTGATGAGAGTGAATCCATCATTACTGAGCTGAAAGACCGGGTAACTTATGCTCTGGTTGGCGATGCAACGGATATCCGTGTTCTGCGCCAGCTTGAACTGCTGAGCGAAGATACCTATGTCATTGTAGCGGTGGGTGAGCAATTTGAGCGTAATCTGCTGATTACGGCTCAGCTGAGGGAACTGGGGGTGAAGAATCTGTTTACCCGCAGCGTGAATGAGCTGCATGGCAAGTTGCTCAAACTTATTGGTGTGAGTGATTTGATTCGCGTAGAGGAGGTGGCCGCCCGCCAGCTGGCAGCCCGATTCACCAATGAAGGCCTGATGCGCCTGCGCCGTATGGATTCCACCCACTCTCTGGCCGATGTGCGCCTGCCTGAGGACTGGGTAGGCCGCAAGCTCATGGAGGTAGGACTGCGCTCGGAGTATCACCTGAACCTGCTGACCGTCCGCCGCGGTAAGGTGAATGAGGAGGCTACGGCAGATGATGTGCTTTCTGAGCCGGAGCAGCCGGTGATTGATACCCCTGATGCCAACCTGCAGTTCCAGGAGGGCGATGTGCTGGTTCTCTTCGGTAAAGATGCAGATTTGCAGCGTTTTGTGGAAAAATTTGATCTTTTGGGCGAATGAGTACGCGTGTCACCTTGCCGGAAAGGCAGTATGCCGGTTATATTTTTGACCTCGATGGTACACTGGTGGACAGTATGCCTGTGCATTACCGTGCCTGGCGCTGGGCTCTGCAGAAACATGGTGCTCCTCATGAGGTGTTTCAATGGGCGGAGTTTGTGGCGCACGGGGGAATGGCAGCACCAGACATTGTTGCTGACCTGAACCGGAAGTACGGGCTTCAGATGGATGCGGAACTGGTGGCAGAGGAAAAGCGGAACCGCTATGCCTGGCTTCTCATTCATGAGAAGCTGCCGGTCATTCTCGAAACCGTGGAGTTGGTGCGTGGCCTCAGGGAGCGGGGAATTCCCTATGCCATTGGTACGGGCAGCATGCCTTCCGGCGCTATGGAAACGCTGCAGTCAGCCGGTATTGCAGAATTGTTCTCTATCATGGTGACTCCGGCAGATGTGCCGCCGGGGTATGGTAAGCCCCGCCCGGATATCTTCCTGCTCTGTGCCGGAAAAATGGGGGTAGACCCGCGCGAATGTGTTGTGTTTGAGGATGCCGAACCCGGTATTCAGGCGGCTGTTGCCGGGGGTATGGACTACGTGCGTGTGGGAGAATGTGACCCGGTGTGTGATTAATGCCAGATGCCGCAGCGCCGCAGGCATTCTTCCCAGGTGGTGTTCTGGGTCATTAAGCGGGTAAGCCAGGGATCATCCTGCAGCCGGTGAGCCCGGTTGAAGGCCGCAGGCTGGGTAATGCGGGTAAAGAGTACGCGTTTAATGGCGCTTTTGGGATAGCGGCGTATGCCGTATCCACCGGGTTCGTTTTCTCTTTTCTGGTGCGATGACCATACGCAGACGGAGTCTCCTTCATCCTTGACGAGAATGACAATATGGCCGCGCTCCTGCCCCCCGATATGCTCATTCCACCATATTTTCAGAACATCAGAGGGCTGGGCTTTGCTCCAATCTGTGAAGCTGAATCCGGCTCCAAGTTTGTGTACCAGCAATGCAAAACCGGGGCCATTCGCATTGGCGTATCCCCAGGGGCCGATGCCATCTTTATCCAGATGCGGCAGCAGAGCCCTCCATGCCTCTGGAGAAATGACCCGGCGGCGGTTTTTTTCTTCCCATTGCAGTAAGGATGCCAGCGTGGCAACCCACACCGCCGAAGAGCAGAAGGAGGGGCGTGCGGCCAGGGCATTAAGCTGCGGGCGGCGGTATTGTTCATTCCATCGGAATGAGGATACAAGTGCCTGTTTGGCCCGATCTCCTGTGCTGTATTGGCCCGCACCATGCCGCTGAATGCTCATGATGGCACTCTGCATGCTTTTCCACCAGGGATGTGCGGAGGGTATGCTGGACGTCCGCCGTTCTTTGAGTTTGGGCGCGGCCTGACTCCATGGACTGCATACCAGCAGCAGGGCTGTGAGAAGGAAGAGACGCATGAGCTGTGCGCGAAGTTTAGAAGATTGGTGCCGGGCTGGCAAGTGGAAAGCCCGGGATGACACGGAATGTTACTGGTGTTATTCATGAAATCCGGCTTGTAATATACTCTCAATGAAGTATAATTTCCTCGTTATGAAAAAAATACTGTCTCTATTGCTTGCTTTTGCCCCGACTGTACTGGCGGAGGGCATGTTCAGCACATGGCTGGACAATACATCTGCTCTCGCACAGGAGTTGAGTAATGAATGGAGGCACGAGATGCCGGAAACAGGGATGATGCCCAGTTTCTTCTCTGTGGAGTATGCTTCCCGTATGGGCGAGCGGCATGGAGGTGCTTCCCTGGGCTGGCAGCGGTATGAACTCTGCATTCCGCTTGCAGACCCGCGCCGCTCCGGCGGGGAGAGATGGATGTTCAATGCATCTCTCAATGCGGATGTGACTCTGCTGGATACATCCGGTACCTTTGGTGTTACGCATAATGACTTATACCATTTTTCTCTGCCTGTGGCGATGATAGTGCCGCGCGATAACGGCAACGTGTTCATTGCCGCCGTGTCTCCTTCCTTGAATTCGGATTTTGCCCAGAGCGCCCATGCCTTCCACCTGAACATGATGGCCAGTTACCAGGTGCAGCATACCGAGAATTTCCGTTACTCCGTCGGTCTTGCCTATGCTCCTTATGCTGGGGCCTGGAGTGTGATGCCTGTGCTGGGGTTTGAATGGCAGATGTCTCCGGAGTGGCGTATGTCCCTTAGTGGGTTTTCTCTTCGGGCCTTGCGCGAGATGGGCCATGGGTGGAGCATGGGTGTCTTTGTGCAGGGCGGGGGGGGCTCCTGGGCTGTGGAGACCGCGCAGGGCACCCGTCTGTTGCGTGTCCGCTCCCTGATTGCCGGCTATACGGCTGAGTATGATTTCTCCAGTGCCGGGGAAACAAAACGTGTCGTGACGCTCAGTATTGGCAGTACTCTGGCTACGGCGGCAGATGTCTGCCTCTTTAATTCTGACCAGGACCGCGAGGAAGGGCACCACTATAAGCCGGGCCTGTATGTGTCTGGCGGTGTGGATTTCCGTTTCTGATTCAGCCTTTAATTCTGCCTGGTATAGCGCAGTTGAGTGGTGTCAAAGCCGCGCTGCTGCGCTTCCTTTATCAGGGCTGTCAACTGTTCTCTGAGCGGATGAGGCTTTCTCGTCAGCAACCAGAGATAGGCATTGCTTTCGCCTGATACGAGGGCTGTTTCATATTCGTTGTCTACATAAAGGATGTGGTAGGGAGCCCGGAACCATCCGTAGGGGGGTACGAAAGAGACGTTCATGCGTCCTTGTCCGCAAGGCGTACCTTTGCCTGTTGCCTGGCATTTTCTGCCATTGCTCTTTGTTCCGTTGTTCGTGATGTTGATGCTGCCGTGCACCCCCATGCTGTAATCGGTGTACACATAATCCATTCCTGCTTCAAACCAGTTCTCAATTCTGGCCTGCTCATACCAACGGCCCAGGTATCGGGAAAGAGAAATTCCCTGCTGCGGGGTTGTGTTCACTCCGTTGGATGATGTTTTGCGGAACAGGTGATGGAGGACGCTGAGTATATTCATGTAAATGAGATGTACAATACGGCGCTCTGCATGATAACAGTTGGCGGAAATAAGACACATTTGCCATGCTTTTGCACTTGCAAAACAGGGGGGAGACATGCTATCCTTACACAGACATGAAAAAATTGCTACTGTTACGCCTTTGTGCGGCATCAGCTCTGCTGCTGCCCATGTGTGATTCTTTCGATGGCCCTCCTCCCGTGGGGCAGGTCAAGGCTGTTGACCCGGAGGCTGATGCCTTGATGGCAGAGGCAAAGGCGTACCAGGAGGAAGGCGAAATGTCCAAGTCCCGTGGTCCGCTCAAGGAGATTGTGCGTTACCACAAGCTTGCTCCTAATGCAGCAGAGGCACGCTACCTGCTGGGCCGTTCCTATGAGGCGACGGAAGATTACCGCGATGCGTTCAAGGAGTACGGCAAGCTGATTGATCGTTACCCGCAGAGTGAGCTGTATGAATCTGCCATCAATCGTCAGTTATCCATGGCTATGGATGCCGCCGATGGCAAGATGTCTGTGCCGGTGTTCTGGGGCGCCTGGAATACCACGATGGAATCCAGCGTGGTGGTGAGCTGGTTGCGTGAGATTGTGAGCAAGGCTCCGTACAATGAAACGGCTGCTTCTGCTTCTTCTGTGCTGGCCAGGTTCCTTGAAGACCAGGGGCGCCTGGAGGAAGCCCGTACGGAGTACGCCATGCTCGTGGAACGTTATCCGGATAGTCAGTATGCCCCAGCAGCTCAGATGAAGGTAGCCGAACTCTGGGCCAGCAGCCACACACGTGGCGATAATAACCTGGTCAATCTGAGCAATGCCCGTGAGGCATACGAGGAATTCAGCCTTCGTTTCCCAAAGCATGAGGATAAGCAGAAGGCTCTTTCCGAGGCTGCGAGAATGGATCGCCTCATGGTGCAGCAGCAGCTTGAGGTGGGGCGCTTCTATCTGGAGCGTTCCAAGGAATACACATCTGCTATCTTCTGCCTGGAGGATGTGATTCGCCAGAAAAAGATTAACCCCGATGCTGCAAAGGAAGCTGAGGAATTGCTCGCCCGGGCTAAGGAAGCAGCAGCTGCAGCTCAGTCTGAATCAGAATCATGAAGACTCTCCAACTGTTTATCTGTTCCGTTGTTGCGCTGGCTCTTTCTGCCTGCGGGTATCACCTTGGTGGTCTGAAGCCGACGGCGCTGAAAGATATGAACACGTTCTGTGTGGAAGTGTTTGAAAACCAGACTCTCCATCCCAATGCCGGTATGCTGATGACAACGGCTATGGCCAATGCTTTGCAGAGCGATGGTACTTATCGCATGGCTCCGCAGAATGAGGCTGATTTTGTGGTGCGGGGGGCTGTGACCCGTATTGTGCGTGAATCCTTGATAACTGACACAGAAGATACTTACATCAGTAAGCAGATAGGTGCTTCTGTCTATGTTAAGTACCAGATTGTAAACCGCAAGACGGGTGAGGAGTTGCTTTCTTCAGAAGAAACAGAAACCGCAAGCTACTTCAACCAGCTTGGTAGCACGGAATCTGCACAGGAAGCTGCAATTTCCTATGCAACCCGCCGCATAGCAGAAGAGATTGTGATTGATCTTGTGACGGAATGATTGAATATCCCGTCAGCTTTGTAGGACTTCCCATTGGAAACCGGGAGGATATTACCCGACGGGCGCTGTCTGTTCTTGAGACCGTGGATTGCATTTGTTGTGAGGACACGCGCAACACCGGGATGTTGTTGTCTCACTACGGGATTCGCAAACCCCTTATCAGCCTGCATGAGCACAATGAAGCTCAGCGGGCCCCGGAAATTGCGACCCGTGCTCTGGCGGGAGAGTCGTTCGCGGTAGTGACAGATGCCGGCATGCCTGGTGTGAGTGACCCTGGATACCGACTCATTCAGGAACTGAAGCAACGCGGAGTGGCTTTTACCGTGCTTCCGGGGCCTTCTGCCGTGGTGACGGCACTGGTGGGTTCCGGCCTGCCGAGTGATGCCTTTTTCTTTGGCGGTTTCCTGCCTGTGAAGTCCGGTCGCAAGGCGGCTGTTCTTCAGGCTGCGGTTCAGGCCAGTTACACGAGTATTTTCTATGAGTCCCCATTCCGCATTGTGAAAACGGTGCAGGCTCTGGTAGAGATAGCCCCGGAGGTTCCTGTATGCGTGGCTCGTGAGTTGACCAAGGTGTTTGAGACCTATCATCGCGGCAGCGCAGCCTCCGTTCTGGAGGAATTTAAAGTAAAACCGCCCAAGGGAGAAATGGTTCTTCTTATCGGGGGGCAAAACGCCCCGCGCTCCTGATTCGGCTTTCTGATATATATTATACAGAAAAACCGCCTTGCTCTCGTATGAGGGCAAGGCGGTTTTTGTTCAGATGTGTTTCAGGTATCAGAAGGGAACCGGAATGGTCTGCTCACGGTCCGGGCCTACGCCCACGGAACCTACCGGGCAGCCTACCACTTCGCCGAAGCGCTTGACATAGGCCTTGCAGTTCTCAGGCAGCTCGTCCCAGGTAGTGCACTTGGAGATATCCTGCTTCCATCCGGGGAGCGTTTCATAGATAGGTTCGCAAAGTTCCCAGTCCTCAATGCGGGCAGGGGGGTATTCCAGAATCTGGTCGCCCATCTTGTAGGCGGTGCAGATCTTGATGGTCTCGCGTTCATCAAGCCCGTCAAGATTTGTCATGGCCATCTCATCAAACCCGTTGAACATGGCAGAGAAACGAAGCACGACACCATCTGTCCAGCCGCAGCGGCGGGGGCGCCCGGTGGTGGCGCCGAACTCACGGCCGAGGCCATGCAGATAATCTGCAATCTCGTCATCCTCGGTCACAAAGGGACCAGCACCCACGCGTGTGGTATAGGCTTTGCACACACCAATGATTTTGTCAATCTTGGTTGGGGCAACGCCGGAACCTGTGCAGCAGCCGCCTGCGCTTGTGTTCGAGCTGGTGACGAAGGGATAGGTACCGAAGTCGATGTCGAGCATAGCGCCCTGTGCGCCCTCGAATAGAACGGTCTTGCCTGCCTTGATGGCATTGTTCACCACAGGGATGGTGTTGGTGATGTGCGGACGAAGCACATCGGCGGCGGCCATTACCGCTTCGAGTGTCATCTGCGGGTCTGCCTTGGGCCAGCCCAGGCGGGCCAGCTCGTCATTGGCTGTCTTGATGCGGGCTTCGAGTACAGATTTCAGGCGATCTGCATCGGCCAGGTCAATCATGCGAATACCAATGCGGCGTGCCTTGTCAGCATAAGTCGGGCCGATGCCCTGTTTGGTTGTGCCGATTTTCTGGTCTCCGAGGGCTTCTTCCTGGGCAGCATCGATTTCCTTGTGGATAGGAAGCACCACATGGGCGCGGTCAGAAATAAGAAGCTTTTCTGGAGTGATGGTAACGCCCTTTTCCAGAAGGTAATTGATTTCTTCTACAAGGGAAGTGGGGTTGATGACAACGCCGTTACCGATGATATTCACCTTGTTATCCCAGAGGATGCCGGAGGGAACCAGGTGCAGTACGTATTTCTTACCATTGGCGATAACGGTATGTCCTGCATTGCTGCCACCCTGGCTGCGCACCACCAGATCGGCGGTCTCGGTAAGGAAGTCGATGACTTTCCCTTTGCCTTCATCTCCCCATTGGGAGCCAATGACTAATGTGTTCATATCGGAAATGGTTTATTTAGCTGCGTTAATCATGCTCAGGAATGTGCCGAAAGTCTTTCCATCCCTGGGTTCAGGGGTGTATTCAAGACCAGAGGCAGCTTTGTCGCGGCAGATAAAGCCAGCCACGCTGTCGTCGTTCAGGTTGATGTGGGTGACCTCAACATCTGCCGGCAGGCTGTCTGCCTGCAGAACGAAGCTGTGGTTGGGGGAGGTAATCTCAACCTTTCCGGTTGCGAGGTCCTTGACGGGCTGGTTGGCACCACGATGACCGAACTTCAGACGGATTGTGCTACCGCCCAGGGCAATACCGAGGATTTCTGCACCAAGCCCGAGACCGTAAAGAGGCAATTTACCGAGCAGCTCACCTGCAGTGGCGATGACACCGGTATGAGCAGCAGGATCGCCGGGACCGCTGGAGAGGAAAACACCATCGGGCTGCAGCGCCAGAACGTCTGCTGCAGAAGAGCTGGCGGGAAGAACGATGATTTCGCAACCATCCTGACGGAGGGCTCGCAGGGTGCTGTTCTTGATGCCGAGGTCAATGGCAGCAATCTTGCAACTGGCTGGGGCGAGGGTGCCGTAGTTGCTCATGTCACCAGCTGTCTTGTTGGGCAGTTTCCACGGGCGTGATTCTCCCTGCCATGCGTATGATTTGCTGGTGGTCACCTTGTCTGCCAGGGCAGCGCCGTCCAGAGAAGCTGCGGTCTTAGCGCGTTCTACGGCTTCTTCTGCGGTCAGTTCTGTGGTCACACAGGCTCGCATGCTGCCGTTGATGCGGATGTGGCGGGCCAACTTGCGGGTGTCCACTCCGCTGATGCCGGGGGTATTGTGGCTCTTGAGCCATTCGCCCATGGGCATATCGGCCCGCCAGCTGGAATGCAGGTTGGAAAGTTCACCCATGACAATGGCGGCGGCCTGGGGTGCGGCGCTCTCGTTGTCTTCATTGACGATGCCGTAATTGCCGATGAGGGAATAGGTCATGGCCAGAATCTGCCCGCAGTAGGTGGGGTCTGTCAGAATCTCCTGGTAGCCCATCACTGCTGTGTTAAAGCAGGCTTCACCTGTTACCGTGCCGGTGGCGCCAATGGAGGCACCTTCGAAAATGGTTCCGTCTTCTAATGCCAGAATTGCTTTCATGAGTTAATTTAAGCCGTGGCATTTTACTAAACTTTTTCATGAAAGGCAAGGCAATAATCTGCCTTGTCGATAAAAAACGCGTATGCGCGCGTGAGGCTGCCGGAGAAACTGAGAAAATTCGTCATTCTGAGGAAGATGGCTTGCAAATCGGCTTTGTTTGTGTTTATAATGTCCTATCAGTAGAGAGCGGTTTAATTGTCTGCTCTGAATGAGAAATCAACGAACATTCTGCAATTTATGGAAAACAAGGAAATGAAAGAGACCACGGCTGGTGCACCTGCTCCCGCCCCTACGACCGATGCCTGTGATCGCCTTAACGCTGCCCGCAAGTATGCCAGTGAGCAGTATGAGAAGATTCGTCGCGTTGCGGCAGAGCAGATGGTGCATGTGCGTGAGTATGCCGACCAGGCTCGTGCTCAAATTAACGAGGGTTGGGACAAAGCCCGCGTTCAGATGAATCAGGGCTGGGACAAGACCCGTGCTGCCGCCAAGGAATATCATAAGACTGGTGAGGAATACGTTAAGGAGAACCCCACGGCAAGCGTGCTGGGTGCTCTTGGTATTGGTGTCCTGATTGGTCTTGTTCTGGGTGGCCGCCGTTGATATGAGGCGGGAAGCCTCCTCATGAACCGGATACAGACATGTTTTCTCTTTTTAAGGTAAAAGAGCGGAAATCTGCTTTGCGCCAGGAGCTTGCTGCAGTATTGCAGCAAGCCCGGGATGTAGCAGGGCGGACGATGGAGCATACAGGTGCCCTCGGTGCTCTGTTTTCGGTGGAGGTCAGAGAGTATGTGGTGCATCAGCTGCAGCGCCTGCTCATGGTGGTGCTGGCTTGTGTCCTTCTGCTGGGGGCATACCTGACATGCTGTGCTGTTCTGGCAGTACTGCTCAGCAACTGGCTGGGTTGGTTGTGGTCGCTCTGCTCTGTATGCGCCTTGAATCTGGTAGTGGCATTGTTGCTGCTGCTGGCGGCCGGGAGGATGCGCGGTAAACGCCTTGCTCCTGCCACGATGGAAGAACTGAAAAACGACTGGCAATGTCTCAAGTTACTCTTCAGGGGAAACAAGGAATCCTGATGCGCGTGGCTGCAAGCCGCGTAGCTGTGATTGATTCCATATCTGCAACCCGCACTCATGCCGGACGTTGTGTTTCGGCTCTTCCCGTGTCGCTGCCCGCATTGAAGAAGATAGGGGTGGCGCTTGGTTCTGCCGCCGCCGCCGTGGGTGTATGCGCCGGCATCCGTAAGAAAAAGAAAGCAGCAGAAATCAAGACAGCCAACTCTTCTTCCTCTTCTTTTATTCTTCAGTTGTTGTTGCAGGTGCTCGGGCCGGTTCTCTTGCCCATGGCTCAGAAAGCGCTGCAAAAGAAGCTGGGGACTCCGGATGTTGCACCGGGAAAATCATTCAATCTGTAGGTATGAAAAAGGTTTTTGTATCTGGTGCTTTCAATGTGCTGCACGCCGGACATATCCGTTTCTTTAAAGATGCCCGGGCTTTGGGGGATTATCTGATTGTATCGTTCCCGTCCGCAGGTCTGTTATGGGAGTTGTACGATAAGAAGTCTGTGCTGGACGATGCTGATAAGAAAGCGGTCATCAGCTCACTGAGCATGGTGGATGAGGTTGTGGAATCCACTGACAATGATGCTGCTTTATCGTTCCGTTCTGCTTTTATAGCAACGCAGCCCGATGTGCTCGCCGTAACGACGGACGATATGTACATGGAGGAGAAACGCCGCTTCTGCCAGGAACAGGGCGTGGAGTTTGTTGTGCTGGAAAAGGTGCTGCCTATTGAGGGGCAGACCACGAGTACCCAGCTTCTTTCCCGTGTGAAAGCTCCTACGCATGCTCCCCTTCGTGTTGATTTTGCCGGGGGCTGGCTCGATGTCCCGGAAAATGCCATTCCCGGGGAATATGTTGTCAACTGTTCTATTTCTCCTACGGTGTCGCTCAAGGAATGGCTGTATCGTCAGGGTGCCGGGCTTGGCGGCAGCGGTGGCTGGGGTGTGCTGAATGGCTGGGATCCCGTAGCTTCGGAACTTGGACTGGGAGTCGGTTGGCAGGATCCCGCCGTTATTGCAGAAACCGGAGCCTGTGTATGGAAATCTGGTAGTAAACCGGAGCTTGATTTCAAGAATACCGGTGATTTCCTGAAAGGCTGCATGGCCATATACGACACCTGTATCAAGCACTATACACCTGGTTTTGTTGGTTACGAACGCCCGTATGACCGCATCGCCAAAGCGGCACGTATTGCCCGCCTGGGTGTGCAGCAGCAGGATATTTCGGTGCTTGCCGTGGCGGTCCAGATGAGTTACCAGCTTCAGCTGGAAGAGGGTATGCAGCCACTGCCTGATATCAATAGGCAGCTCGCGCGCAAGTATTGCGGCGGCGGCCATGGCGGCTACGCTGTATACCTGTATGAAACAAAGGAACAGCGCGATGCTGCTGTGGATGCCTGTGAGGATATGTATCCTGTAGAGCCATATTGCCGCACTTTCGGCAAGGACGAACAGGTGGAGTGGGCCCCGCGTTTCCTGGAGCGTCTCCGTAAGCGAGGCGTTATCAAGTAAGCATAAATTTTCTCTCTATGTCAAAAGTATTTGTATCTGGTTGTTTTGATGTATTGCACAGCGGGCATATTGCCTTCCTGGAGGAGGCTGCCAGCTATGGAGATGTCTATGTATCCATCGGGTCTGATGCCACGGTGATGGCTCTGAAAAATCGCAAGACGATGTATTCCGAAGATGAACGTAAGTACATGCTGGAGGCTATACGTTTTGTCAAGAAGGTGTACATCGGCCCTGATACAGGCAAAATTCTTGACTTTGCGCCCCTTCTTGACGAAGTGAAGCCCGATATCTTCTTTGTCAACTCAGATGGCACGAGTGATGAGAAGAAGGCCTTTGTTGAGGCGAAGGGAATTCGCTATGTAACCAGCTCCCGGATTCCTCATGGAAATCTACCGGAGCGTTCCACCACTAGCATTCGTCAGAATCTCGGCAAATGAAAGAGTCCCGTATAACGTATACCGTAGGAGAGAAAGGTTCTCGTCCCTGGGGTGAGTGGCAGGTGTTGGATCTGCAGTCGCATGTAGTGGTAAAGCGCCTTCTGGTGTACCCGGGGGAGCGGCTTTCCCTGCAGAGACACCAGTACCGGACAGAACGCTGGATTGTGACGGAAGGCGTAGCCACTGTGCGGTGTGATAACAACAGGATGCATCTGAATGTGGGAGAATCCATCATGATTCCCAGTGGTAGCATCCATCGCCTCAGTAATCAGGGAACAGAACCTCTTGCGTTGATAGAGGTACAGATTGGCAGCTATCTTTCAGAGGAGGATATCGAGCGCTTCTCAGATGATTACGGACGAATTGATTAATATGAACCCAGAGAATTATGGAAGCTGAAACCTTACATCCAGCATGGAATAAAGTTGATGGTATCCTGGTTATTAATCTGGATACCAGCACAGCCCGAATGGAGCAATTCCTGGCAGCCAATGCGGCAACTATGCCTCTTGATAAAGTGCAGCGTCTCAGCGCTGTACTGGGCAGGGCATTGGACAGCTACGGCAAGGCTCCATGGTTCACGGAGCGCACCGGTGAACGTGCCGCATACTGGGGTGGAGCCGCTGGTTGTGCCTTGTCTCATGCCAAGGCTATAGCCACAGCAAAAGAGAAAGGCTGGCGCAATGTGCTTATCATGGAAGATGATGTGCTGACCGGACAGCACCCGGACGCATTGGCGATGATGGATTACGCTCTCCAGAAGCTCAGTGGGGACTATATGCTTTATCTGGGGTATAGCCGCCCGACTCCATACGGGAAATGTGTTCAGAAATCCGGCGAGCATGCTCTCTGGCATGTGGAAGGTGTGTTGTCCACATTTGCCTATCTTATCCCTGAGAGTATGTATGACCGCTTGTTGGCCGTAATGCCTACTGAGGATACAATCTGGGAGTGGATGTCTGTGCACCGGGCCATTGATACATTCTACAAAGATACCGCCGCCAGTATGTCCGGTGTGAAAATCTACGCCATTCAGCCGGATCTCGTGGTGCATCTGGACGGTATGTCAGACGTCAGCGCCACATCTGTGACCTATACGGACAAGTATGATAACACACTGACACCGCATAGCTACGCCACTCCTTCAGGACTAATGCACATGCTTAGTGCGCCTTTCCGCCGCCTTAAGGTGAAGTTGAATGCCATCCGTACACACCGCCGTGCTCTGAATGGCGGGTTACCCGGCTTCCGCAAGCGCAAAAATTAAGAAAAAGTAAAAGAATTTTGCTCCGTTGGCATTGATTATGCTTGAAAATTGTGCCCAAACAGGCGATATTAAGGGCTCACTTATAAGATATGTCTGAACCGAAAGAACGCAAGACCCTGGAAGAACGCAACCAGGCAAGCGACCTTGAGCGCCTGCGCCATTCCTGTGCGCACGTGCTGGCTGCTGCCATTTGCCGTATCTGGCCCCAGGCCCAGCTGGCCGCCGGCCCTGCCATTGAGAATGGCTTTTATTACGACATTGAACTTGACCACAACATCTCTACTGCCGAGTTTGAACAGATTGAGGCAGAGATGAAGAAGATTGTCAAGGAGAACCAGACCTTTGAACGAACTATCGTGACTCGCGATGAAGCCATGGCTATGGCTCAGAGCGGTGAGCTGGGTGCCGGTGGCCCCCGTGAAGTCGCTTCCAAGTTCAAGGTCGACCTGCTCAACCGCATTCCTGAAGGGGAGGAAATCTCCATCTTCCGCAATGGCGAGTTCACCGATCTCTGTGCAGGCCCGCATGTGGGACGCACCGGTAACTGCAAGGCTTTCAAGATTATGAGCGTGGCTTCTGCCTACTACATGGGCGATGCCAGTGGTCCGCGCCTGCAGCGCATCTACGGCACCTGTTTCCCCAATCGCACACAGCTCGATGAACATCTGGCTCGTCTTGAGGAAGCCAAGAAGCGCGACCATCGCCGCCTTGGTCGGGAAATGGGACTCTTCACCATTGACGAAATGGTCGGGCAGGGCCTTGTGCTCTGGAAGCCGAAGGGTGCCATCATCCGCCGCGAGCTTCAGGATTTCATTACCGAAGAACTCGACCGCATCGGCTACTCTCAGGTATTTACTCCCAATATCGGCAAGCTGGACCTCTACATGACCTCCGGCCACTGGGAACACTACAAGGAAAGCCAGTTCCCGCCTATCCCGGATCCGGATGACTTTAAGCGCCTGCGCGATGAGAACGCCTCCTGTGCAGATCTCTTCAATGCGCTGGACACCCGTACCATCAGCGGCTTCATGCTCAAGCCCATGAACTGCCCGCACCACATCCGCATCTATGCCAATGACCCGCATTCTTACCGCGACCTTCCCGTGCGCCTGGCCGAGTTCGGTACAGTTTACCGCTGGGAGCAGAGCGGCGAGCTGGGTGGCATGACTCGCGTGCGCGGCTTCACTCAGGACGATGCTCACATCTTCTGCCGCCCGGATCAGATTAAGGAAGAGGTGCAGCAGTGTATCGGTATCGTGAAGCATATTCTCGGTACACTGCAGATGAATGATTTCCGCGTTCGTCTTTCCCTGCGCGACAAGGATTACAGCGACCCGAAGTACGTGGGAACCATAGAGAACTGGAAACTCTCGGAGCAGGCTCTGCGCGAGGTGCTTTCCGAGGAAGGCTTTGATTTCATCGAAGCTGAGAACGAAGCCGCTTTCTATGGCCCGAAGATTGACTTCATTGTGCGCGATGTTATTGGCCGCGACTGGCAGCTGGGCACGGTGCAAGTGGACTACAACCTGCCGGAGCGCTTTGACCTGACTTATACAGGGGCAGATAACAAGCCGCACCGTCCGGTGATGATTCATCGTGCTCCCTTCGGCTCTATGGAGCGCTTCACCGGCCTTCTCATTGAGCATTTTGCCGGTAAGTTCCCCACCTGGCTGGCTCCGGAGCAGGTTCGCGTGCTGCCCATTTCTGACAAGGTGGCCGATTTCGCCGAGGAACTGCGCGCCAGACTTGCTAACAAGTTCATCCGAGTGAAGCTCGATGATGCACCTGATAAGATTGGTGCCAAGATTCGCAATGCCCGTCTTGACCGAGTGCCTTATATGCTGGTAGTAGGCCAGCGCGAGGCAGAGGAAGGCAAGGTATCCGTCCGTCATCGTGAACTCGATGTGGTTGGTACCATGGGCGTGGATGAATTCATCGAAGCTCTCGAACAGGAAATCAGCCAGCGCCTCATTCGACCTGCGCTGGCTCCCCAGACCCAGGAGCAACAATAAACTTTCCTGCTGGTGACGGGATGGCAGAAGCGCCTCCCTGCAGCAGCAGAAACACCAGGAAAAAACAAAGAACACACACAAGTGGCAGCCCCCCAGAAACCCAATAACAACGCTAACAATCGCGCCCAGCGCGATAAAGGCGGTAATAAGGCCCCGCAGATTCGCGTCAACGACCGCATCCGCGCGCCCAAGGTACGAGTCGTCACCGCCAAGGGTGACCAGCTCGGCGTCATGGCCACCCGCGATGCACTCGCCAAGGCCAAGGAAATCGGACTCGATCTCGTAGAGGTCGCCCCTAATGCAGACCCGCCTGTCTGCCGGCTTATCGACTATGGTAAGTTCAAGTACATGCAGGCCAAGCTGCAGAAGAGCAACAAGTCCAAAGTGACCAAGATGAAGGAAGTCAAACTCCGCGTAGGTACAGATGTCAACGACTACAATGTCAAGATGGCCCGCACGGAACAGTTCCTGGACCATGGTCACAAGGTGCGTTTCCAGCTGCGTTTCCGCAATCGTGAGAACGCTCACCGCGAACTGGGTCTCGAGGTGATGGCCAAGGTGGTAGAGGACATGAAGACCATGGGCCAGGTGGACCAGGCGGCCAAACTTGCTGGTAATACGGTGACCATGGTTCTGGCTCCTCTTCCTGCCAACCAGCGTGTCAAGAAATTCAAGAAATACGAGGAAGCTGATTTCGATACCGAATCAGAAGAATTCGATGCATCGGACGATATTGGAGAGGAATAATTCTCTTTGTCGAATCAGTTATAAAGAACCCGCGCTGCCGGACATTCCGGCAGCGCGGGTTCTGATTATAGGGAAGGCGTTTCCTTAAAAATTATCAGCGTCGGAAAGCGGGGCTGTTTCAGCCGGCTTGTCAGACTGGGGGGCAGCGGCCGGTGTTTCTTCCGGAGCCAGCTCTGCTGGAAGTGGTGTTTTGTCACCAGGTTGCACAACCGGGTTGTTGTTGTGTTCGACAATGGTATCGTTCTCTTCATCTGATGCAGCTTCCTGCTGTGCCTGGGCCTCGCTTACCGGGGCTGGCGCAGGGGCTGCAGCCTGGGCAAGGGGCTGGCGGGTAACGGGGTCAACCTCCACACCATTGATAATCATGCGGGTTTTGATCTGACCGGTTGCGGGGTCATACTCGCGGCTGGTCTGCACCATTTGCATCTGGCCAGAGGAATCCGTGGTCATGGAGAAACTGCGGCTGCTCATCTGCAGGGCCATTCCGCCGTTCTGCTGGGGCACGGCACCAGGAATGGGCAGGGGAGCCGGGGCGGCTGCGGGCTGTGCGGACGAGTCGGCAGCGGGGGTGGACGGTGTGTTACGGCGTGCCAGGCGGGCACAGGTCCGGATGGATTCACCAGCCTGACCATTAAGCAGGTACAGGTGGTCAACACGCATCACCACCGAATCTCCGGGCTGAAGTGCAGCAATGGTATCAACATATTCCGCGGGCTGTCCGGGCAGTTCCTTGTTCATGGCAATGGTGAACTGCATACCCGGTTCCAGCCGCCCGTCTGCAAAGCGGTTAAAACGGCGGTAGGCAAGACTGTCTGTCACCTGAAACACGGCCACCTGAACCTGGGCGGGCTCCTCCTGGTCCACACGCTGCACCGTCAGGTTACGCAGACCGACAAAAGATGCCAGTACCGTATTGGAGGCCATCATATCACAGTTGCCCTGAATGCCGGCAGAGGACATGCCCGGCATGCCAATGGAAATGTCTGCCAGGAGCATAGGGGAACTCATGGCCAGAGCCATGACCGACGTAAGGAGTGTTGTTCTGCTCATGATTAACGGAATCGACACCATAAGTACGTGATTTGTTCAACTTTTCTATCAGATAGGCTTCATCTGGAGAGCGTTGCCTTCCAGATACACTCTTCCGGGTACATCATCTGCAAACAATGTTCCTGTGCCAAGCCCCTGCATGGAATCAGGCGCGGCATAGGCACACCATTCGGCAAGAGCTGTAAGGCCTATGTTGCATTCAAGTGCAGAATTCACCCACCAGCGGATGCCTCTCGATTCTGCCTCCAGAGCCCAGTTCTGGGCTGCCAGAAGCCCACCATGCAGCGAGGGTTTGATAACGATGGCTTGTGGGCAGACTGCATCCAGTAACTGTGCAGCATCTTTCCGGGCAATCAGTTCTTCATCCAGCGCGATGGGTAGGGGGGTATTCCGGCAGAGACGGGCCATCTCCTTCCATTGCCCCGGTCTTATGGGTTGTTCAATACTGCAGACCCCGGCCTGGGCCAGTTGCCCGAGTTTCTCTTCTGCCTCTTCCGGGGTGAATGCACCATTGGCATCTACCCGGATTTCAACACCGGGAAAGGACTGGTGCGCCAGTTGCAGAAGCTCCAGTTCTTCGTTGAAGGGCAAAGCTCCTACCTTCATTTTCAGGCATGTAAAACCGTAGTCTATACCATTCTGCATGGCTTGCAGCATGGTTTCAGCCTTATCCATCCATATCAGGTGGTGAATGGGAATGCTTGCTTTCCCTCTTGCAAAGGGGGTGTCCCAGCGTGGTTTACCCGGGCACATGGCCGCAAGAAGCGCACATTCCAGCCCGAATCGAATAGGTGAGGGGGCTTCGATACCCGCCAGCCCATGGTTCTGTTCCACTCTGCTGCACCAGTAGTCCATTTCTGCTGGGGTGGGCTCAGGCAGCAAGCCCGGCATGGTGCAGCACTCACCCAGCCCGTAGTCATTGGCTTCGATAATGAAGGTGGTGCGCTCTCTCAGCTCGCCGCGTGAGGTTGCCGCTGGTTTTTTGAAATGCAGCACGCGTTTGTGCCACCGCAGGCGTAGCGGCTGCGGAAAATGCATGAGCGTTACTGCATCTATGAGCTGCAGCATCAGGGTAGTTTCGGGTATTTCGAATAATCCGGCTTGCGTTTTTCGAGGAAAGCACGGGAGCCCTCATGTGCTTCATCGCACATGTAGAAAAGCATCGTGGCATCACCCGCCAGTTCCTGAATACCCGCCTGTCCGTCCAGTTCGGCGTTCAGACCAGCCTTGATGAGACGCAGGGCAATCGGGGAATGCTGCATCATCTCCTCTGCCCACTGTACGTATTCATCCTCCAGCTGCTCCAGAGGCACAACCTTGTTGACCAGCCCCATTTCGAGCGCTTCCTGCGCGTTGTACTTGCGGCAGAGGAACCAGATTTCGCGGGTCTTTTTCTGGCCGATGCAGCGCGCCATGTACGACGAGCCGAAGCCGGCATCGAAGCTGCCCACGCGCGGGCCTGTCTGCCCGAAAATGGCATTCTCAGAGGCAATCGACAGGTCGCAGACTACGTGCAACACATGCCCGCCACCGATGGCAAAACCATTTACCGCAGCAATAACCGGCTTGGGCAGCGAGCGAATCTGCTTCTGCACATCCAGCACCGAGAGGCGG
>JAEIGA010002487.1_pt1 | contig 29392 bp, 20 predicted proteins | sample 9270691 | NCBI WGS metagenome assembly JAEIGA01 (sample SAMN17057246, study PRJNA624740) | gut metagenome | biome: biome; isolation source: fecal sample | host: Bos grunniens | place: China: Xizang | collected 2019
AGTAGGTATGTACCTCGCAATGAGCCGTCAGGCAGAAAGAGAGGGATATCCTGAGATCGCTGAGGCTTTCAAGAGATATGCATGGGAAGAGGCAGAGCACGCTGCAAAGTTCGCTGAGCTCCTCGGTGAGTGCGTATGGGATACCAAGACAAATGTAGAGAAGAGAATGCTTGCAGAGCAGGGCGCATGCGAGGACAAGAAGAGGATCGCGACTCTCGCAAAGCAGCAGAATCTTGATGCTATCCATGATACAGTCCATGAGATGTGCAAGGACGAGGCTCGTCATGGAGCAGGATTCCAGGGACTTTACAACAGATACTTCAAATAAATCTGCAATATATAAGCCAGAAGGCGCTGTATTTACTGTGACCCCCGCCGCCACTCCTTCGGAGCCGCGGCACCCCCTAGCCGGGGGTGGCATGTCACTGTAAACACAGCGCCTCCTAGCTATATAAGATCAGCTAATCTTCGTAGAAATCGTCATCAATATCGTCGAATCCGAAATCAGAAGCAAAACGCTCAGCTATGTCATCCGGAACATCAAAGCTGAGGTTATCCCAAAGATCTTCCATCTGGCGGCGGTCCTTCTTGGTTGGTCTTCCTGCTCCCCTATCTCTCTTGAGGAAGAATGTCTCGACAGGAGCTCTGAGTTTCGCAAGCTCCTCAGGAGGCGTCAGATTCTCGGCGTAATTCGGCACCAGTTTAGCCCCCTGACGCTTGTCAATGAGCTGAAGGACCTTATATGTATATGTAACGGCACCTTTACGGGCTACAATGGTATCACCTGCCTTGACCGACTTGGAAGGTTTGGTATCAGCACCGTTGACACGAACCTTGCCACCCTTGCACGCGTCGGTCGCATCGGTCCTGGTCTTGTAAACCCTTATGGCCCAAAGATATTTATCAATTCGCAATTCTTCCATAAGGCACATTATGACAACGGATTACGACCTGCACCAAAAAAACCGAGCGGGCTTGCTCCTATCGGCCCTGCATCCTCTTCTTCATCATCGAAAGCGCCATCTTCCAATCCCTCATAATCCTCACCCTCAAGGAATGGGTCAGTATCCGGATCAATATATGCATCCATCACCTCCTGAACACGGGTAACAGCTTCCAGAAGTACTGTGGAGCGGTCGCGCGGAACAAGATAGAAGTCAGGCATGTCAGCAGGAATCATGATCGTCTCGCCTTCCTTGACCTCATAATTTTCCATGTACGCTTCTCCGTCAGGTCTTGTCGAAGACACCTGAACTGACGCTGCTCCTTCAACACATACATATACGATGAAACTTCCGAACTGCTCAGTATAGATATGAAGCGGATCCGTCAGATTCAGCTTTGACACAGTAAACTGCGCAGACTCAACCAATGTTTCTACGGTCTGAGCACCATGCCCGTGATGGTCATGATGATCTTCATGCGAACAGCATGGATCATATGAAGCCTCATCGCCCCAAAGCGGTCCCTTGCGATACTTGCGCATATCAAAAGGATTGTAATCAATCATGTCTATGGCTTCCTCAAGATGCATAGGACGGGCTGTCATAGGATTCTTCTCACGTCCCCAATCGTACAAGCGGAATGTCATGTCAGAGGACTCCTGTATCTCTACCAACTGAATCTTTCCGTCTGCGGCATGAACCGTACCTGGAGTAATGAAGATGACATCACCCTTCTTCGGATGTATCACATTGAGAAGTTCCTCGACAGTACCATCATGGCACTTATCGTACAACTCCTGAGCCGTCACCTCTCTGTTAAAGCCGACAAATGCTTTAGCATCTGGCTCAGCATCAAGTACATACCACAACTCTGACTTGCCGAGAGCATCATATCTTTCCGCTGCAATCTCATCATCAGGATGCACCTGCACCGAAAGCTTTCCATTGATATCAAGGAACTTAACAAGAAGCGGGAACTGGCGTCCATAGTACTTGTACACATCATCTCCGACCACTCTTTCGAGATACGTCTCCATTATCTCGCTTATTGTATTTCCGGCAAGCCATCCGTTAGAAAGAACCGAATCTTCAAAGCCCAGATCGGCAATCTCCCAGCTCTCACCTATGAGTTCGTCAGTACCAAGCACGATCTCGTTTCCATCATCATCACATTCTACGAACTCCTTGCCGTATTTAGAGACAAGATTACTGCCACCCCAAGGTCTTCTTGAAGCGACAGGGATAAATTTAAAGGGATATAATTTCTTTTCCATATTTCTATTTTTCATCTTTAGACGCCATACGGGCGACAAATCCTGTCAAGCCTTTTCCTAGAGTTGCTGCTGATCCTGCAACAATACCAGGAAGCGCCTTAAGAGCAGACTTTATAGCCTGTCTCTTTACCATACGCTTGTTCCTTACTCCAGACAAGGCTTCTGGCCCCTCCATAAGGAAAGTCTTGGTAACATAACCTATTCTTAAAGTCAAAAGAGCGTTCACAGCACCCTGTAAAGCGGATTCCGCGACAACACCCGGTATCTTAAATCGTGCCAGAAGTCCGGACAGCGAATCTTCTCCGTCAAGTTCCGGCGACGTTCCTGTCATATCTTCCGGATTCACATCCGTAACATCCATCGTATCTGCTGCGTCTGACGCTATGTCAAACGGAGCCACACCATCAATGTCCGTAAAAACCTGCGACGTGCAGTATGAAATCAACGACGTCGTCAGGATACGCACATAAAGTCTGAACATCTGTGGCCTTGTCGGTCTGAAACCGGACGCAAGGACAAGATCCTCTATCAGTTTATAGTTCATGACCAGGACAGCTGCAGAATCAAAAATGCCATTCTGAGATACAGCAGTCACCATGAACACAGTCTTTCCCCACTCCTTGATACGCTTGCTGATTCCCAATACATTCAGCTCATCATCACCTTCAAGCCTCAGTTCGATTTCCTTCTGAAGAGCCTTCTTCAGGAGTTCGTGATCAGCGCTATATAGCTGAAGCTCCTGACGGAATGCAATCTGATGCTCGCGACGTTTCTCAGGATCAGCAATATAACCGCAGTTTGAGGCAAGACGCTTTCCGAAATGCTGAAGCTCCTTTATCTTAGCCTCATCATCAACAGCCAGAACCGGAAACTCCGGAGCATTATGTACCTTTATCACAGGTCTTATGATGAAGATCACTGCCAGAAGCAGGATCAGCACATAAAACGCATATTCAGCATACACCGTATGGCATACCTCTCCTAGCTTCTCAGCGATTACGATCACGTTCCCGAGCAGCATCATGGTCAGAACAGCCAAGGTTATTCCAATTATGAGAACCAGGTTTCTTTTCATAGCTTCAGGGCGTTTTCCGTGGTAATCCTGACTCTTTCGAGGTCATGTATCAGTTCTCCAAGACTTTCGCGATCTTCCTTCCATGCCTTCGGCTCCGGTATTATCGCCGCCAGAGCCTCTTTTCTCCTCCTTTCAATAAAACGGCCATATGTGGCCTCCAGACGTTCCAGAAGCTTGTCCTTATGTTCCTCCGCGGCTTTTTCCACCACTTCCGGAAGCATGAAGCTTATGTATCCGATATCAGTGGCATCTTCCTTTCCTACAAGAAAATAATACACATGAGCAAGGAATTCATTCATCTTGCCTACACCGTATCGGAACACGTTCCATGGAACGATCTTATCCGGATAAAGCATATCAAGCTCAACCGGTACAGGCGACACTTCCGCGACCGTCATCGAAGGCAGCGGTTCATCGACCCCGCTTCTGCGAAGGACATCAGCTATGTCACTCTTCCACAGCATGACCGCTTCCGAATTCACCTGAGAATCAAGATATCTCAATGCATCATTCACTTTCCGCGCCATAACCGCCGCACTGTCTGTTATGAATGACGACACAATCGTCCTTGCTTCCTTGAAGCCGTATCTTCCTGACAATGACCTCTTTGACAATGTATATATGCCGGTAATCTCGTTCCTTATCGAGAGGTAATCCACATTCACATCCGCCTTCACGGGCACATTCCTGCCCCTCAGGGCCTCAAATGCTTTCTTTATTTCTTCATACTTTTCTTCCGCTGCCCTCATCTGCTCCAACCTCTCGTATGTATGATGCATCAGGTCCTCTACCTGCTGCAATGTCCTTCCAACGACATTCCTCACTCGTATAGAATCGCGCTGGGAAATCAGCACGTCATACATCTCCTGCTCAACCTTTGCAAACGCCTCAGAAGCTTCTGCAAGCTCTTCCTTATTGCATGTGTCTTTCCTCCAATCCCATACCATGCCGAGGTTCACCACATATGCATTATTCGCATCGAGATTGAATCCTTTCTCCTTGATCCTCGCGACAGCATAGTCCATCTGTTCCTTCACCGCCTCCGTCTTCAGTTCCTCCGCACGCCAATGAGCCGCATCGAAGACATTATGAAGCAGGCATACAGGCACATTGCGATTGTTCTCCTTCAAGAGCTTGAAGAAATCATCGGAAACCTTTGTAATCGCTGAATTTGAGCTCTGGACCAGAACAATAAGATCAGCACGGGCTGCTATTGTCCTGTAGAGCGGACTGTCGAGATTTGCCCTTGAGCCATCAAAGCCTGGCATATCAATAAGATAAACCCCGTCAGTCAGGAGCCTGCCACCCGGAGTCTTGATCGTTGTCATGAGTGTCCCGTCCTTGTCCATGTCAGACAGGTCAAGAGCAACATGCTCATCTATATTCTCCTCAGTAAGCGGCCACGACTGCTTCAGGACATGCGGCACCTCCTCCGGCTTTATCAGGCCTCTGAGGCTGTCGATTATCGCATCCACCTGCTCCACAGCCATCCCAGGAACCTCTGAACGATAGGCTGTTATAACTTCTTCCGCCTTATTGTCCGTACGCGAAATGATCGAAGGACGCACCGTACATTCCAGATAATGGGTCGGACTTACGAAGGCATTCGCCACCAGATTCACGAAAGTCGACTTGCCGGACTTCACCGGTCCTACGACCAGTACGACAAAAGATCTGTCAGCATACTCCCTTGCTCTTCCGGCTATCTTCTTCAAGGCAATATACGACTCCCCCTCTCCTCGACCTTCAGCCTTCATGCCTTCGGCCGCATACTTCCGCACCAGCGCCTCCAGCTCCCGCTGGACCGCCTCCGCCTGCATGCTCATGAGTCTTTCGTCTTTCATAGGGGCAAAGATACTGAATTTTTCTAAATCATTTCTTAGTTGCCAATATCATTCCTCCTCCGGCATACTTTCCATAATGACTGCCACACGTTCTTCATTATACCGGCTATACCATTTCGGGAGAACCAGATATTTATCCTTCTCGTCTGATTTCAGAATATATGTATATTCAGTATACGGCAGCACATCCGAGAACAGTTCTTCGGAAAGCAGCTTCTGTCTTATCAGGTCATATATCATCCACTTCCCGTCCTTCTTTACCTTACAATATGGCTTAGCTGGCATCAAATGTTCCACCTCCTCATACTCCGGAGGAAGAATGAGTTCGTATCTGTCCCTGATGCCGACTCCGTCCCTGCCTATGACAAGCATCAATCCGTTTCTCGAGTATTCATAACCATCATAGAGACGTATTTTCCTTGCCTCCTGCACTGAGTAAGGATTATATCCGATACAGAATACAGGCAACACGATAGCAATCATTACATATGTCAAAGAGGCAGTCCATGGCCTTCCTGTCGCGCATCCGAAACGAATCAGGGCGGCAGCCATCAGTCCGAGAGAAAGCATAAGCAATATCACTCTATACATACCGATCGTATATTGTCCCAGAGCAAACAAGAACGATGCAGAAATGATCAATACGGCGTCCAGGTATCCGACTTCTTTGCCCATAGTCCAGCAGACAAGCGAATAGAATAGCATAGGAACGGATGCCGCGGTGATTACCGAGGCTGTGCTATAGTTGATTGCGCATGTATACGCCACTCCCAGAAGTATAAGGATCAAGATAAAAGCCATCTCCCCTTTTGTTATTAGTCCTTCTATTCTTCCACGATAGAAAATCACCGGAATCAGCATAAGCTGCAGGCATAACACGAACACGGACACAAAACAGTATTGAAATGACGCTACTACATGGCTTTCGACAATAATGACCCCTGTAAGGTATGCATATAGTCCTGCTCTCTTCCATGGGTCTGATTGACTCGGGACATTCATCTTTCGGACAAGGCGATACACATATATACACAAAGGCATGAAGATCAGCCATAAAGAAATGGCAAGACCGATAGGGACGGTTTTGTCATTCATGCCGGACCAGATATCCTGTAAATTATCGAATGTAATTACAGGGTCTCCCAGAAGCATCGGTACGGCACGAAGGAGAAGCAGCAATGGTTCCACAAACAATGCGAAACCAGAAAGAGCCCTGCCTGACAGCGCTCCTATAGTCAGAAGCGATAGCATCACAATCGGAGCAAGAGCCATCCGGCTGCGACGATAAATAAGAAAGCTCAGCCACATTCTCAACAAAGGGATAGCCCAGATGACAGGGCGGCACCATGAACGGCCATTTGCAACATTGTGCACTACGCACATTAGCCATATGCAGCAGATGGACAAGTCTGCCACAAGCATTGTCTTCGAGATCTTGGTTTGTTCCATATTATTCTAATTATCTTCCGTGATTTAAGGACATATAGATAGAGCAGGAAAGCATTAGAAATCTATCATATAGTAATTAATCATCATGCAGTGATAGATAAGGCCGTCATAGCTCCTCTATTTAAATGTAAATCAACAACCCGTTATCCATGAAAGCACTTTTTGCAATTGCTCTGTACACAACATTATCATTCTCATGTTGTCACGTTATGATGGCAGCCAGGCACACAGGCTATATTACTACTGACTTTGACATGCTTGTATCGAAGAAGGAGGATATGCTCGCCGTTTCAGATACAGCTTATTTCTTCTGGTTCAGTGATGACTGCAAGCTTCAAGAGGCTGACCCTAATGCATATTGGCTGATGAACCGCTTGATGCAGTCTGTTCAATATGTAAGAACAGCAGAAGACGGATTCGCATGGGCTCTTGCGTTGAATGACAACATCAAAGAATACAGTCGCAGAATTGACCGCAGAATCTATGAGATAAGATCTGAGGATGCAGCTGTCAGAGCGATAGATGACCTTATATCCACTTATGGAGTTGGTAATCAGCCAGAGCTGAACGCATACTCATACGTAAAATCAATTTTGGAAATATACAGAACGACTAACGAATACATACGAACCTTACGTTTTCTAAGTGACGCACCACTGAAGGAACTGATTTACAAGGAATATAAAGCATGGTTCAATCTGAATAATGCAGCTAATGGCATAATGGTGTTCCACACCTATGCTGCAGCTGGCTATTCTGCGCTTCCTATGGAGATTAATACGATATTCGAATACTGGTCTAAAGAACGATATCGGGAAATGGAAATCGAAAAGGACACATTCGGACCCTACAATGGAGAATCATTCAAGGCGGACCGTAGGAGAGTTTCCCAGAAAAAGTTCCTGAAATCAATACGATATTTCAAATCCCTGACACTCGACACTGTCGTCAAGACAAATGGCAAAGACTGGAATCTCAAGAAATCCGAATATCCATATGGACGATTGGACGGATGTTATGACTTCGACAAGATCAGTGAGATGGAACAAATGTATGAAAACGCGTATCTTGACTGGCTGGCAGTCCGTGAAGAAATCGCCGCGCACCTTCCGAAGCAGCAAAGCAAGATATACCAAGAGGTCACCAGGCAGATGAATTCAAGGCTCTATAGTGATCTGATGGAACTTAAGGTTGTCAAGTATTAATAACATGTTTTCACAAATAACAATGAAAACAATTATACCAATTTCTGCGAGACCGGTCGCAGACGCGACAATCAGGATCACATACAGGTTTTCTTCAACCAGGAAGACTCCCCCTGCTGACGAGGCGGGTATCCGCGCAATGATCTCGCGTGCCTCATGGACCATCGATACGATGGCTGATGTCTATGGCGGTGCCAAGATGGGAACTACCATGGTAAGGGCATATATCGACGGGAATGACATCACAGTGATTCACTGCAGCGACAGCAGGTACTATGTGTATGACCGTGACTGGATCTTCCTCTGCTCGGACGGAGTATATCCTTGCATTGCCCCAGACATACTCCGCGACCGTATGATGGATGACAAACCGATGGAAGACATCATGGACACCGTCAAGTTCATGTGCGAGAAGTTCTCTGATGACAACTACAGTGCAATACTCATAAAGATTGACTGACATGAAAAAGAAGATATACATTGACATCGACGGCGTGCTCCTTGACTATAAGTCGGGAAAGCCCGCCAAGCACGCTGAGGAACTCATCATGTTCATCACTTCCGGCAGATATGACTGCTACTGGCTTACGACTCACTGCAAGGGAGATACGCAGACCGCACTCGACTATCTGTCTGGTCATTTCTCGGAGAAGGTAATGAATAGGCTTTCTAGTATCAAGTCCACTGACTGGGATACCTTAAAGACCGAAGCTATCAACTTTGAGAGCGACTTCATATGGCTTGACGATTATCCTTTCCAGGCAGAGATCTCCGCATTGGATCGCGTCCATAAAAGGACTTCCTTGTGCACAGTCAATCTTGAGAGAGAGGACGAGCTTCTCAATGTCATAAGTTTCATCAAGGATCACGGGAAGGAACAGAAGATGGCTTTTGGCAAAAAGAGGACATGGAGAAGTTACATAGTGACACTCATGATTCTGCTGTTAGGCTTTGCCTTATTCTTTGCCATTCGCCCACTGCTTTGGCGTTTCATCACGAGACCGACTGATCAGATAAGCACTTATACCGAATACGCTGAACGCGGAGAGATATTCGACTGCAGGGATAATCTGATCGCCACGAACAAGACGGTCTATGATATTCATCTGGACTGCTGCGTCGTAGAAGAGCAAAAGAAGTGGGAGGAGAAGTCACGAATACTGGCTCAGGCCATCGCCCAGGTACTTCCTGAAAAGACAGCCCCACAATGGTGGGATTATTTCCAGAATGCCAGAAAGAATAAGAAGCGCTACCTGCCGATAATCAAGAATGCAGATCAGGACATGGTGGAGACTCTTCGCTCATTGCCATTGTTTAACGAGGGGCAATACAGAGGCGGTTTAATAGTTACGTCCCATGTCCTCCGAGAATATCCATATGGCAATCTGGCTCGAAGAACCATAGGATTCTTTAGAAACAATTATGATGATCCCCTATTCGGTATTGAACGCCAGTTCAATGGAGATCTGAATGGTGATGATGGCATCAGCAAGGTAAAATACGGATATAGAGGCAGAAAAAAACGTCAGTGGGAAATAGAACGAGAAGAGAAGATCGACGGATGGGATGTCTATACTACAATCTATATGAGGCATCAGGCTGTAGCCGACTCTGTACTCCGTGTTGCAGTAGAGAGGGATGAAGACATTATAGGCGGCTGTCTTGCATTGATGGAAGTGAAGACAGGAGCCATAACTGCTCTCGCAAATTGCCACCGCCTTGACAACGGACAAATTGGTGAATACTACAACTATGCTATCAGCCATAGCTATGAGCCAGGCGAAGTCGTACAGGCAATGACGGTTGCCGCATCCCTCTCAGATGGCATAATCAAGTCGCTTGACGAGAAGCTCCCGACAAACCACGGCAGGCTGACAGATACATGCATGTTCACTGATAATTATATCATTCAATACGAAAGGAAGAATCAGACAGACAGTATCTCTATCATTGATGGATTTGCTCAGTCATCTGGATACGTAGCATCATCACTGGCATTAAAATATGCTCAATCGCAGGAGTATTTCTACAAATGGTATGATACATTCTGCATCAATGACTACAACTTCGAAATCAATGAAATGAAGGGACTTGATTTAGTTGACCCGACAGGACGAGACATCAATACACTCGTGTCGGCCGGTTCAGGATACGGATTCACCGTCTGCCCAATGCAGATTCTGTCATTCTACAACACCATCGCCAACAATGGTAAGAGGATGCGTCCGATGCTGATCAAGAAGATGACAAGCGACAAGTATAGAAGCCAGTACATGCAACCTCGCGAACTTCATGACATGCACATTCGAAAGGATGTGGCAGATTCACTCAAGAAAGCTTTGAGTGCTTGCACCGAGTTCGGTACAGGGAAGTTTCTCAGTGGAATGCCACAGAATATCATCGGCAAGACCGGAACGTCCCGACAGGTTATCGACCCAAGGATACGCGAAGGAAGTCTTGATCCATATCAGGACAGTGAGGGCCGCAGACAATACTCCAGCACCTTCGCAGGATTCTTCCCGGAGGACGATCCAAGGTACAGCGTCATCTGCGTATTGTTCACCAGGCCTACTCATAAACCTTTGTGCGGTGATCAGCTCCCGACAGAGACAGTAAAGAGTTTCGTTGAAAACATGCCGGATCTCCGATAAGTTTGACAAGCATGAGTATCAAGAAGAGCCGCTGAAACCATTTGTGGATTCAGCGGCTCAATTTATCGGATATTCTACACCTTGCTAAGTTCATTATAATGGTAATGTTGCCAAAAATCCAATATGTACAGAGCGCAATATCAGTACGGTGAAGCCCCATCTGCTGATGGGGCTAAAAGTTATAATCGCACTTGACACACCGGAATTTAACATCCGGTCCACTATTCCTTGGTAATCTTAAAGCCCAGTTTGCAGATCAGCTTCAATGTTCCTATCGCAGTATCGCGATCATAGGCTTTTTCTACTTCCGGAAGATTCTCATAAGGCACAAGGCAAGGGTGTTGCTTCATGGCATCACTTCTCTCCTCGCCGTATGTCCATCCTTGGTCAAGACGACTCTTAGCCCATACTTCATGGACGTTTTTTGCCATATCTTCAATCAGCGGAGTCAACTCTGCTGGCAAAAGGACATCAGCAGTATCCATCGGTTGGGGTGTGTAATTATTTTTCATTGTTCTGATGTTTTATATGCTTTATAGAACAATTTCACTGCCATAATCTATCACTTCAAGATTAAGAATTTCTGATTCTTTCTCTTTTGTAGATGATGCCCCAATATGAGTATTCTTTCACCATACCCTTGTTGCAAAATTTGACAACGAGCTTCTTTGCAATACGGAATGCATTTACTATCAGAAACGGGATCCATATCAAGTATATGTATGTCGAATAGTCTTCATTACCGGACATCAGGAGGGCCATAAACGGCAGCAGGGTCACTGCTCCGAGGATATATGTCAATCTCTCCGGCCACTTTTTCTGATACGACTCCACATAGTTTATCGTTCCGAAATCGGCATCTACCGCCACACCCTCTACAATATTCTTGTCCTTGCGGTCTCGGGCCAGATGCTCAGAAACGCTTCTGCTGGCATACTTGCGCAGGCTATTACACAAAATTACGAATGCAATGGTCAGAATGAGACTGAGAGACGGAAGTACGTTTGTAACGAACAAAACGGTATCGAAAAGTCCATGCGCAAGTATCGGAGCTCCCAGTATGAGCCACTTGTACCACTTGCTTTCCTGAGGACAGAAACGATAGAGCGAATAATAATATCCCATCAGAACACCAAAGAAGAAATGGCCCGGCACGGAGAACAAGGCACGGGTCGCACCTACTGATACCCATGAATCATAATTACTCAACAGATAAAGTATGTTCTCAATTGCTGCAAAACCAAGAGATACGATTGATGCATAGACGATTCCATCAGTCTTCTCATCAAAACACCTGTTCTTTCTGACAAGAAGCCAGAGCATCAGGAACTTAGCGATTTCCTCCGGTATGGCTGCTCCGAAGAATGAAACAGACACTGCCCCCCAGAATGTCTCCGGAGCAGTTGTAAAGACCCCTAAAAGCTCAAGAGGCGTTGAGATGAACAATGACACGGGAATGGACAATATTCCCAGTCCGAAAGCCTTGAGGAGTTCCTTCACAGGTTCTTTCTGATATTTGTCGCGCCTATAAATGTAATAAACTAGTACCGCTGCCGGCGCAAGGGCAGCAAGGATGAGGAGGGTTAGTTCCATAGGTTATGTCTATTGTTTAGCATGCAATATATACCCAAGATTAGTCCCAGGACATTCATCTTCTCTTATATAGTCTCTGTATCCTTCTTTTCTCAAGCAAATATGTTGGGTCGGCTCCTGGAGAGAAAGAGGCAATTCAGCTTTGAAGCGTCCTAATTCATCAGTATATGTACGGATGGTATTTACATTCACCTCAACAGCTTCAAGCACATTGCCAGACTGATCATACACCGTTCCTGAAAAAATGCCGAAAGAGTCATCACGGCGGACTCTTATCTCTGCTTTATTTGTTACTCCGACACCAAGCCGAAACTGGCATATATCATAGCAATAATATGTAGCATCCACGCAAATCGGGATAGTTCTCAACCTCAAGTATCCAGGTAGCGATGCAATGTGTACTGTAGAAGCAATCGCCTCCAATGGATATTCTGCCTCGCCTACCTTAAGTATCGCATCCATTGGATAAGGCAGATTATGCTCATCCTCTATGATTTCCACATCCATGGATATCGGTACTCCAAACCAATAAGCAATCGACAATGTCAATGTGGAAACTAGTGTGGCTATGGCAGTCTTCCTTCGTTTAGTCCTCTTATATCTGTCCCATAGCACATCGAACTCCAACGACAGCATACGGGAGATTATCCGGATCAACGATACGCTCTTACCTTCGGAGAATAAATCTATTGCCAGAAGTTCATCCTCAGGATGATCACGATAGTACTCCGTCAATCGTTTCGGGAGATTCGCATATTCACCTTCATCCGTCAGAACCGGGATGATATTCTCTACGTGACCTAAATTTATGAATGTATCGATTTCCTCATTGACCCAGAATGAATCTGCTGAATGAGCCGAGCACAATACAATCAAGAACTTGGATGTCTCCAGGTTGCGGACGATCTCTTCCTTAAGTTTGCCGGAGTTAAGGTCTGTCCTATCACGGAATACAGGACGCAGATAACGTGTATTCTCACACTCATTATTTACGCCCGTAGGTAGACGGTATGCCTCCAGATTGCGCTGCAGCCACTTGGCGACTCCCTCATCCTTATGGCTGTAGCTTATGAAGGCATATTTCTTCTTATACTCCGGTAGCATATTATTATTTTAATGATTCCTTCAGTTCTTTAGTCACTGCATCATCCGGCTTGATTTCCAGAGCTTTAGCCAAAAGTTCCAACGCATACTCCCTTTCCCCAAGGGCGGCAGCTGCCTGAGCCATATTCTGAAGCGTCAGTGCATATTCATTGACAACCAAATCAGGATAGGCTGAATAAATCAACTCGCAATTAACCGACGCATCCTTGCCATATGAAAGGGCCTTTTCATAGTTCAGCATCGCCAGGTATAGGGATGAGATATTGATCTGCACTCTGAAAATATGTAATATATATTTATTAGGATTCTCTAAATAAGGATCATAGCAGACATTCATAGCAGACATATACATCTTCTCACTTTTGTCATATTGTCCCATTGTGAAATATAGATATCCCAAGTTATTATAAATATCGGTTTTCTCCTCAACTATGAAAAGATCGGATGACACAGAGTCTACAATCTTCAACGCCGATGCCATCAGCATCTCACTATCGCCAAATTCACCCAAAACGAAATGATCAATACCAAGCTGCTTCAATACAGTATAATATTCATATATAAAGGCCGGATTCTGAGTCATCTCAGCCTCTTCTATGAGGAATTGTGCCTCTTTCAAGTGTTTTATACTATTATCAATATCACCAATATTATAATATGAAGTTCCTAATGCCACTGCAATATTGACAAAACTCCTAAGATTATCAATATTCGAGTCTGACTGATATATTTCTTTTCGAAGGTCATAACTTCTGATCAGATACATATTAGCATTAAGGAAATCACCAATCCTATCATAATGAGCTGCAATATCTTGAGTCAAAACAGACTTAAAATGTTCTGACAGAGTTGCATTAACAGAGTCATCATTACAGCATCTGACCAACTCATTAAAAGCCTCGTTCTGCTTATCCAATTGCATCGTGAATTCATAAATAGTCATCAGATGAGATAAGCCTCGGCATTTTAATTCTACATCTTCCTTCTCCTCAGCTGCAGCAACCACATACTCGGCATATGGAATAGCCTTTTCATATTCTCCCATAATAACCAGGGTATTACTATAACCCTGTGATAAAATAATACGATAGTCTGTATCCGCTATACTTTCGATATCACATAACTCATATAAAGACCTTTGTAAAGAAATATTATTAATGTATCCGGCATAACCAATACAATGAGAAAGAATATACAAGTTATTTGGATCCACCTTGGCAGCACGCATCAACATTCCAGACGCCATATCATATCCTTTTCTTCCTCCTGTCAAGACACGAAAATCCAGCTCACGCTGGAACTTGCTCCATTGTTCCTTCAATAAGGTTTCCTTTTCCTTCATTAAAGCATTCAAATCATCGACCGCATTCCTTATCTGGCTTAAATCCGACAATTCCGACTCGATAATTTCAATAAGTCCCCATTCATCATACCTCGACATTGCCTCTTCCAGCTTGCCTTCTTTGACAAGTTCAATGATAGCACGCTCATTCTCATCAAGTTCCGCAAGGTCAATACGTGCAAATCTATCGACATAGTTATCCAGATTATCCAGCTGCGCATCATACCAGTTGCTCAATCTTTCTAGTTCCTCTCTATGTCTCTCTTCAGAAAGTCTTCCTTCCTGACGTTCCTTATCCAGTGCGGCTTTCTCTTTATCATACTGCTCGGCATAGCTCTGTGAGGATATCCTGCTATAGTTGTCACGGATCTGCTTGAACAACTCCTGCTTGACCATTACAATTGTAAACGGCTCGTCTGGGTTTATGTTCCACTGCTCTATAGCCTCTTTATTGAAGATCTCATATCCGGTCTTCTCTATTCGCCTTACGTTAACTTTCTGACCTGGCTTGAAAGTTCTGAATTCCAGGAGAAAATCTCCTTTCTTATCAGAGACTACAGATCCAGCGTTGGTAATCTCTACTTCCACACCTGCCAAAGCGCGTTTATTGTTTTCTTCGCGATATTCCTTGACCACGCCTTGCTGTGAAGTCTGAGCAAATGAAGCAAACTGCGAAAGCGCGATGGCACATACAGTTGCTAATAAATGAAAATATTTCATAAGTGCACGATTTATAGATTCATGCAAATATATAATTAATAACTGATATTAATAAACAATTCTTTGAGAATCAGTTAATCCATGGAAGGGTACAGATGTTGGCTAAGATCCGGGAAGACATCTCAATGAGCCCACGAACGATTTGAGCAAGTACGTTAATTCTTTGTAAGTCGGACAATATTCCCAAAGAGTGTCACTGTCCCATATTTAATAAGGGACAGCTCTAAAATCGTATTTTAATTGCGATTCCTGAAGAATCAGTTCCTGATATCCTGTCGTGGTAATTACAAACTGTAGCGGTAATGGTATCGTTCAGTTCATATTCATAAATACTGGCAACTTGAATTTTGTCAGCTTTTTGTTTTATATCACTTCAAAATTATAAATGCCCTTCATATCCACAGGCAGCTCTGCGCGTGGTTCAATACTTATTGGGCATATTTTCAAAGTCGCATTATTATAGCTAGTTTGTGGATATGCCCTTGATAAGGCATAACCTTTTTCCTTAGAGACATAATCACTTGCTTCCGCATTTTTAGACCAACACAACACAAACAAATCCGCTGAATCAATATAGTCGAATATCTTTTCCTCATATACATCCCCTGGAGCCAAGCTGTCTCTATCGAAAAAATAGTCTACTCCTTGCGCTTTATACGCTAAAGCCAATAACTTAATCTGACGGGCATCTTGATGGGCATAGGATATGAATATACGACTGAAATAGCGAGATGTTATATGCGGGTTTATATTTCTAGGAGCCTCAACAATTTGAGTCAAGAACCTCATATCGCCAATCATCGCTCCATTGACGTATATATTAGCCTCGCAACTTAACTCAATAACATCAATATCTTCCGGAACAAAATAATCAAAATAGCAATGAGTCATTGAGCCTTGCCACACCAAAGTCTTACGTTCAGACATCAAACATCTTCCGCCATATACATTAAATTCCACATCCAGTTTATCTCCATCCTTCAACTTAAGAGATATAGGCACGTAACAACGTCTCTGCGCATTTATATCCGCTCCCTTAGCCAGAGATAGTACCGTTGCAGTTTCTTCGAACAAATGGAAATATACCTGCGTCAGCAAATGAGATTTTTTCTTGACCTCTGCAGGAGCATAAATGGACGAGTAAATAGTATCGCAATGTTTTCCCTTTAATATTCTTTGCCAGAAGCTTTTCTTTCGTGTATTTTCCTTGTCATAAAAAACTGGCTCATAAGTTGCAGCATCCGACATTGTCGCATAGCCACATGTACAACAATACCTGTCTACTTGGGAGATATCTTCATATGCTTTCGTGGTTTCAGAATACCTATCTAAATGTGACCAATGGTTTTCAAAATTCAAAGAAAGGGAATTATTCACAAATGCCTCGTCTGCCGTTATTGCAAAATGACAATTAGGACAGCGCAAAAAATCTGTTTTACTCTTCACTAAGGCGACCCCACCACTGGCACCATTCTCTTTAGGTAATAAAAGTAACTGCTGAGCTAGTCCCTGTTCAATCATTGCAGTATAATTCCATCCGCATTTAGGGCATACCACTTCTCCCTCAACCACTGCACTTAGGGAAACGGTTTTACAAGAATGTAAAGTAAAATTGAATAAAGAATCATTCAACTTATGTTCACTGAAATGCAAAATGAAATCCTGGTTATCAAGAGCTAGCAATATATCATCAACGCCTTTTACAAATTCCGCAATTCCTTGAAAACGATTAGATATATTATAACTAAGGCCCTTCAACAAGAAAGCATTAATCTTCTCATTTATAAGGGAGTTGAAATATAAAGATAGCGGACTGATAAGTTCACCATCACAACGTTTTTGTAGTGCTAATTCACTCCTATATATATGTGCAAGAGGTAAATTAAAATCATTTAACAAAAAATATAAAACTAGTGTTATAGAATATATAGCTGACTCGATACTAAACGCTCCTGTTTTATAAGTTTCAGGCGACATAAACCATCTACTTGCCTCTACAGGTTTAGATATTGATAGAGCTTCAGTCTGAAAATCCCATCCACAGCTTCCAAAATCAGATATCTTATATATGCCATCACGGCACTTATATATATTATTCAGATGAATATCTTTATAATATATATTATATTCATAGCACTCATTCACCGCATATGAGACATCTCTAGCCATATACAAAGCATCTCTCAAGCTAAAGGAAGAATACGGTGACATTATAATATCTATCAATGGAACGGCCTGTTCTATCGCAATAATTCCACTATCAACATCAGTATATGTATCCACAAGATGCAATATATGTTTGCAGTTTTTCAATCTATCCGCAAAACGATATTCGGCCCAAATCTTTTCAGTATCAATTGGTTCACTAAAACATTTCAATACGACATTCTTATCAGCCGTACACAAATATACATCTGAGAAAGAGCCTTTAGAAGAGAGCATGACTCCCCTATGATCATTTCTTCGCTTTATTTCAATGTCAGCCAATGATGTAATCTGCTGAATTGACCATGATGCATTACAGACCGGCAACAATTCCACTGTCTCAATGCTACGTGTCTTCCAGATCTCACTAGTAGAAGTACACAAGAAGTTATAATTGATCCCCCCGATATTGACCAGTTTCTCCACGCCAGACTTGAGAGCAATATCATCCAATACAATATCGCCAAAACAAGCATCAAAATGATACCATTGATTATCAACTAAGACAATATTCCAACAATGTCTTCCTGAATCAATATCATTATTTAACTGTCCAAATACTAAACGGGATTCTATACCCAAAAGAGCGAACAAATATTGAGCAGCCTTAGCGTAACCTGTACAAACTGAATTCCTGCAAATAAAGACACTATAGATACCCTGATTATAAGCAGAGTTTAAGTTATAATTGCAATATTGCACCAGCCATTTATAGACATAAACAATTTGTTCTCTACGAGATAAAGACTTAACATAGTCGAGACAGAAATCATTATCTATAACGTCCTTGATACAACCCTGAATTCCAGCAACCACATCAGTCGAAAATATATATTTAAAATATATTGCTGATTTATTTTCATCGTAATTATACTGATGCGCAAACCAAAACAAATCCGGATTGTCACGCATTACGCTCCTAACAGCATTCCGAACCTCAACAGCACTATAAGCGTCAGCCAATTTCAGATATGCATCACACTCTCGTATAGCGCGAGCTATCTGTATATAAATATGATTGTCGGCATCCATATTGCAAAATAATGTTTACATATACTTTAAAACTCTGAACAAGTCACATAACTTATTCAATAGAGTCCATAAAAATACTATTCGTGTTTCCCGATTAAACTTAACGTATTTTCTCAACTCTGCTTAGTGCCGATTTTCTCTGTTTTTATGTTTTAAGAGTAGCATAGTATGCTAACGGCCAACTATTATCTCCTTAAGGTTAACTCTTTATTACCAGTTACTCCCTACTTCTCACCCCAATCCATATCCAGCTCCAATCCACACTTATCACAGAAGACCTGATACTTGTAGATAGGATTTCCACACTTACGGCAGAAATACTGGTCTTCAGATGTCTGGATGCGTTTTTTCAAGACCTGATACAATTCTGTGTCTTCGCGCTTGATGAGGTCGTAGCCGAGCTTCAAGAGGAGCTTGATGGTCTGCATGGCCATTTCGCGGTCATATCCTTTCTCACTTTCAGGGAGCTGGGAGTATGGTACCATATCCGGATTCTGCTTAAGCGCGTCGTTACGTTCAGGGCCGTAGGTCCATCCTTCCTTCTGACGGTTTTCTGCCCAGATCTCGTGCGCATTTTCCGCTATGGCTTCACGCAGTTCATTAAGATCTTCAGATAGTTCAACGTCTGAAAGATCAATCGGTTTCGGAATGTAAGCACTCATATTATTTGACATTACGGTTACAAGATAATTCTTTGAATCGGCCCACGCATCCTTAAACTGCCAGATAGGATAACTACTCTCTGCATCTGGTGAATGAGGGTCGAAAAGAACGACTCTGGAATGAGCGTCATCAAAAGAAAGAACAACCACGGCATGATCTGGTATCGGACCAAACAACACATCTTCCTTGAGCTCTTCTACAGGGTCTCCGACAAGCTCTCCCCCATCAACTGCTGCAATAACATAGTTTCCTTCCTCCAAGGCCGAGCGGATATCATCTAACGTACATTGATATCGACGCGTCACAATCACTCCCTTATTCTCAAGATGTCTGCCCATATTATGCAAGGCTGTACCATCATTTTTCTGCCATCCGTTACTTACAGCATCGTGCAGAAGCGCTTCATCGTCAAATGCAATACCCATCCTTCGAAGGATGAATTTCTCACATTCCAGACAACATAGATTATCCTCTTCACAATTGGCAGCTATGGCTGTCATCGGAAGTATTTCCACACTTTCGCATCCAAGTCCCAATTCATCATCAACTGCCTGAGAAATCCTCAGAACCTCCCTCAGCTGCGCATCATCAGACAGAGAATCCATTATATATCGGCTTTCTTCAGGCGTTGCATTGCCCTCAAGAAAAGCAGCCAGCACCTCAGCCGGTATTCTTTCATTTGCTGACTTTTTCATATTTCTCTATCTCTTTTAATGCTATCTCGGTCAATGCTCTGACAGCGCGTTTCTTTATATTGTACAGATTATCCACATTGGTCATCAGTTCTTTAGCCACTTCCTTAGGCTCTGCTTCCTGCAGTACAAGCCGCCTGATGACATATACATATCGTTTGTTTGGCATCTGACGAAAAAGTGACTCGATATCGATTTTTGCAGCCGTCGCCTTCTCATAATCAACTGATTCCGTTTTTGCAACATTATCTAATAGACCCTCTTTTGACTCATCTTCTATCAGTTCGTCTCGTTTTAATATGAAAAACCTGATGGCCACGATCTTCATCCACTGATATATCGAACTTCGCCCTTGAAACTGTCTCAAGCGATACGCATCGTTCTCCATCAGATAAAGATAGAAATCATTGACGAACTCATCATAATCCACCTTATATGAGAACACAAAACGAATGATGCTCAAGAACAAGGGTCGGCAACTCGTAAAAAAGAATTCCCGAGTCACCACCGCATCCCTGTCAATCAATTTCTGAACTATTTCCTTATCAGTCATCACACGTTTCTCATTACATCCAGGATATTGGTTACTATAGCCTTATCATAGTTTTGGGAATCTTCCAACAGATCCTTATAAGGGGCAATATCCTTATGGTAGAAATTATCCTGAAGATGATTCTTGATAGCCTTTCCACACTTCTGCACATCTTCGGGACTATTCTTATCTAACATATCGTTGATTTCCTTCCTCCTGGACTCATATATTGGTTGCGTGCCAAGAAGCAGACGCTCCATGTTCCATCTGTTATGCTCTATCTCAGCCAGAACAGCAATATCATACTGACTCAGTACTGTATCATCATTCACGCTATCCGGATCAATTCCCACGCTACGTAATTTGGCTGGTATGGAATTCGCCGCATACAGATTAGACAACTTATATATATACTCAAGTCTTGTATCCCAATATTCTTCGAGAACAGCAGCGGAAGCCATCTTTTCATATTTGGCCTTGATATTTTCCAACTGATACAGATAATTTATCCTCTTTGCCTTAACGATTCTCTTCCTAAACAAAGGATCATAACATTCATCCTTCATTCCGAAAGGATAGACATTGCTGTATCTTACCGTATCGTGAGCATATTTAAGGACCTCTCCACTTAATGGCTGATACACAAATACCGGAATATCTTTGACGTACACGGCCTCAGGCAGGTACAGAGAAGCAGCAACATTGGCATCCGTCTGATTTTCACATATCGCAATAGACAGATACTCCTTATCGTCAGCCGCCCATTTCTCAATAAGAGACCTGACATTATCGGATTCAATTGAACCGTCAATAAACTCCCACTCTATATCGAGAAAATCTCCATACAGCTTAGATGGCCGTCTCAAAGTCCTGCGCATGATTTCACCATCTTCGTCCCAACGGATATAGTCTGCATGAGAAAGTCTGAACAAGTTATCATAGTGGCCAAGGAAGAAATCCATCTCCTCCCTGATATCCGGAGCGATGAAGCATATTTTAGTTCTGTTCTTTCCGTCCTTGAAATTGGGGAAATGAGCTATATGAGCGACTGTCGAAGCCATAGCATAGCTCATCTGGGTCATTCCATATATCACAAAACGGACAGTCTTGTCCGAGTCTTCATGAATTCCGTCACGGTCAATCGCAGGAAAGCGATTCTTTTCCTTATCCGACACACATGAAGGTCCGGTTAGATACTCTCGAGAAACAAGAACTCTCTGAGCCCAGTTTTCCAAAGAATTGATGATATTGAGATACAGCCAGGTATCTTTTCCCTTCTTACCGAATTGAAGCACATGATATGTAGACACACGATCCACCACAAGATAACACTGTACCGCACGACGTAGATTCCTGCATGTTGACTTGACCAATCGCCAGCATTCCAGATTAACAGAGTCATGGTCTATCTCATCATCTTCTCCTAATATATAGATACTATATGCTTCATCTACCTGAACATTTCTCAAAGTCTGTTCTATTATACGGGAACCATTCAGCCATGTAACATCCAGCAGATCATCCAATTCCGGGATATCCGAGAGCATCTTGTCATGAAGTTTCTCCGTGTCTTGAGTAGTCAGAACTACAATTTTCCTTTTTTCATGTACTCCGGTCTGAATAAACTCGCGCAACATATTCATCAACATCGAATTTGCGCCAAGCACCAGAACATGGTCATCGAATCTGTATCTGACGCGACCCTTCTTGTAATTTTCGATTCGATTGCTGACAATATTTCCCAGAACCGTAATGATCATTGCCGTGAAAACCACCGCACCTGCGAGTGCAACAAGAAACTGCACAAATACAGAAAACGGTTCATCATCACTATCACCGAACGAGCCTGGATCCAGAATGAGTTCCAAAGCCCTTAGAAACGGTTCTGTTGACTCTTTTCCGTCACCAGGACACCATATAAGAGCGATTGTTCCGATAACAAGAAACACCAGCAATACAGCTCCCAGAAAAATAACCTGACGTCCCCAACCGCTTGAAAACGAGCGGTCAAACCAACGTACAAACCGGCTGATATATTTAGATCGCTTGGCCATACGCTATTGCTTGAGAATATCGTCTACGACTTTCTTCAGAAACATCTCCTTAAGGTCTTCCAATGCTTTGTCCTTTTTTAAATCACCCTGCTTTGTCAGCTGGCATGACAAACGTTTCTCTTCCAGACAGGACTCCCTCATCCGTAAAGCGAATACACCGGTAAGAATCAGAACTATGGTCGCCAGAATCAATATAAGGACTATGATAAGAGTAACATTATCATCCATGTAACCACGTGATTTAGGGAATACTTCCGATAAGACCCACCATATCAGTAGTCCATAACAGCCTGCAACAATTCCCAATGGCAACCATACAGCAAAAAAACGGCAGATTTTGCCCTTCCATGCACCCTTGCCCTTCTTCATGCCTTCAAATGCTGATTTAATCAAATCCTTTTGCAGAAGCTCGAGTCTGTTTGTCATATAATCACTCATAGGTTTCAAATTTCAGTATCTCACATTTATTATTTGCCGCCCAATATTTCTGTCAAGGCACCAAGGGCACTTTCAAGAATTTCCTTCGGTTCAAGCCCATCAGCCACAGTAAAGACCTTCAATTCTCCATCCAATATACTTTGTGGCGCTTCAACATCCGGAGCTTCTATCATTTCACCACCTTCAGCAAGAATATAAGCCTCTATATCACGTATCCTCTTCTCTACTGACATGAATATGCTCGAACATGAAAGGGCCGAAAAGAATCGTTCAAACAGTGCATACATCCTATTGGCACAAGTTAGTTCCAGATACTCAATCAAATCCTGTCTGTATTCGTGAATATCATCGGAATTATTGCTTGCAATACGTTCTGTCAATGTGATCTTACAAGCCTCAGAGAAAGATTTCTTCACCGCAGAATCATCAACCGGATCCTGCATTTTCTCGTACTGTGAAGCACATGATTCAATATGTCGCACAGCCTGACGAACCGCATCGGCCAATCCGATCAATCCGAATCTCCATGCATGCTGTTCAATCCTTCTCAGGACAGATTGTTCCGCCTGATGTACCATCTTTACGAGATCTATTGAATCAAGATAGGCTTGATATTCATTCTCCACAAGATCAATTATATGAAGGCCATATCTTTCCGGCAACTCATCGCCAAGCACATCACCATCCATAAACCCGTTAAGTCCCAAGTGATTATAAATGACATCATGAATTGCCGCCTTACAATCATTATAGACATCAAGGGGTTCATCTACTGGTCCCACGTCCGAAATATCATACAGGTAATCAGCAATCTGTGCTGAATTGTATTCTGGTTTTTGAAGAAAATACTGATATAGTTTATTCATGGTTGATATCGTTATCCTCACAAAGATACATTATTTATTATAAAATCACATCAAGTTGCTAAACCCAACAACATCCTCATTTCCAGGAATCGGGATTTCAATCTCTTCCAGTACATTTCCCTCTTTTAAATGGAGAAAGACGACTTTTCCATTTCCATCTTTTTTCGATGCGTCACTAAGAGCCTCATAAGACTCGACATCAAATCCGTTCCATGACACAATAATGTCACCCAATCGATATGTATCATGGACTTCACCCGGGGCGAATGCAGATATCAGAACTCCTGCAAACGGACGTTTACCCAAAGCCACCTCCTTGTAAAACGCCTTTACAGAAGCCACATATACCGCTTGGTCAGGATGGGCTTTTTCAAAATCAGACAGCATCCGTTCGAGGTCTGACAGAACCAGCTGCGGTCTTATTGGATGCGGAAGGTCGCCTTCCTGTTCTTCGGCGGTAACTGCAACGGCAACTTCCAAGTACCCTGCTATCAAAGCTATTCTACCCCAGTTCATGGAAAAAGCATCCGAAGGTACAATTGCGTTCTCTCTCACATGTTTCTGATACTGGGCAAGGTGTGACTTATATATGGAATCCTGCATCTCCAGCATTACTGCAACTTCATCTTTTTGTCCGGCCAAGAGCCCATTGAATCTTGAAAGCAGACGATCTGCTTCATTATATTCTCTTTGAATAAGCCTATCATACTCTTTATCCTTGAGTCCCAGTCCTGTCTTCGGTAGATTTGACCATTCTTCGCTCATCTGCATGTATGCCTCCAGTGATTTTTCCGGAATTTTGTTCATTATCTGCAAATATGTGAAATACAATGCATTGACATTGTGTTCAAACATCTTCAGATTAGTAGCAAAGAACTCCTTGGACGAAGGCATGACAGCCTCTTGACGCAAAGCCTCCCGCACATGATCGATATCCATCTGCCAGTCATCAAAGAAAGAAGCGACATACTCGTCATATGCAGCCAGATTTGTCCTTCCCATGCCATACATGTCAAGAAGGAAGCTCTGAAAGCCTGTCAAAGTCATTTTCTCGGATGCGTTGATTTCTTCCAGCTTGTTCTTTTCATCTTCCATAAGGTTGAGAAGAGTTTCAAGCTCCTTCTTTGAAGTACCATCATACTCATCAAAGGCATCACGCATATCCTTGTTATCAGACATCAAAAGATCCATATAACCAATCTGTCTGGTCATATGATCCACCAGAGCCGTACATACAGGGACTGAAAGAGTCCGGAAAATTGCATCTGCAATAAAATACAACACGATCAAAACAGCCAGACTTCCTCCAATCCACTTTGTCAGGCGACGTCTTTTCGAGTTCTTACGGCTCTTTAGATACCCCTGAAGTCTCTCCATGGCCAAATCAAAGAAGTCTCTTGACGCGGCTACTCCCTGATAAAGGGGCAGTTCTTCCAGACCGTCCGGCATGGTCTCCGGCCACTCAAAGGAGTTCAAAAGAACAGGAATAATGTTTTTACGGGTCTGAATTGCACGCAGAATCTCCTTACGGACCCAGTCATCCTCATTAGAGCAGCGGTCCAGAGCACCTGGAGAAAGAACAATCAGAAAATCCTTGCACTGATCGATCACGTCATATAACTGCTCGTTGAATTTACCGGCTCTCATGGTTTCAAGGTCAAAGAAGACACGATAGCCTTCCGACTTGAGACGGGTCGCAATCAAATTTGCAGACTCATAGGAATCTCTGCGATAACTAACAAAAACATCATATTTCTTCACGACACTTTGCATTTACAAATTGATATTTCGAATCAAAAGTACAAAAAGTTATTCACAAATCATTACTTTTGCATCACAACTAGACTGATACGCAAATGATCAAGAACATACTGACAAACAGCCCGATATGGCCGACATGGGCATTGTGGACATTAGCCGTAGTATTCGTATTTACATTATTCATATGTATTCCCAAGCTCAGAAGATTTCTGGACTATATTTCAGACCATCTTTTAGGAGTGACGCTTATAGTATGGTGCTTTGGTATAGCCATATATACTATAGGAGCCTATGAAGAGAATCTAGGATTCTGGACCAATGTTCCAAGAGCTATAATATCTTCTACAAAGATGTTCCTCACTGGACATGATCTGTCACGAATGCAGAAGGACCTTCAAGCTGACAACACCTATATGGTGTTATTTTCTCTTACTCATTTCGCCGCGGCATTAATCAGTATACTGTTCGTGATAAAGCTTATTGGTTTTAAGATCAAAGCTTCAATAGACCTTTTCATAAGCACGCTGGCATCATCATTTACAAACAAGCCGGTCAACATTTTCTGGGGACTGAATGAATCTTCATTTCTGCTCGCCGAAGACATCTGTCGACATGAAAGGAACAGCGAGATCGTATTTGTGAGCACAAAGGAGATCTACGATGACCCATCTGCGCAAAAGATAGGGTTGAAGAGCCTCCTGGACGTCATGTCATTCAGCAGATCGGAGATTGCCCGTATCGAAGACATGAAGGCTCTTGCCGTAAACTGCCACTATGATCTGGCCGGAATTCAAAAGGGGACAAAGGACATATTCGGCAAGATCAGACTCAAAAGCGTAAGAAAATTCATTCGGAATTCATACAGAACGCGCATATTCCTTCTTTCGGACGACGAATCTGCAAACATCAACTCCGCACTCAATCTTCTGGAAGATGAAACATTGAAAAGGCACAAGGATGCGACCATATATATCCATGCGTTCTCCAATCGCCTTAATGATATTTACAATCACTATCCACAATACTCCAAGGATGGGAGCAACATAAAACTTCAGACCATAGACACGTCATTCCTATCCATTGCCATGTTGAAGATGAACCCCGAACATCATCCTGTCAACCTTATGGAGGTCGACACCGGATCATGCACTGTATCATCATGTTTCAACTCCCTCATCGTAGGTTTCAGCGAAACCGGACAAGAAGCGTTTCGATTCTTGTATGAATACGGATCATTCGTCAAGACCGATGGTAATAAAGCTGAATTCAAATGCCATGCGATCGACAAAGAAATGTCACTTATAGAAGGGACGATAAGAAACAGCATGCCTTCTGTTTCTGAAACAGAACTCATATTACATGAACAGGGCATCGAATCAAAAGGGTATTGGAATCTGCTCGATAGTATCGTCCGCGAACTTAACTATGTGATAATTACGATAAGTAATGATGACGAAGCCATTCTTACGGCCATGGACATCTTCAGAAAAGCGGCTAAGGCAAGACGTAACGACTTGAATTCCTTAAGAATATATGTCAGGTGCTATGATTGGCATAACCACAGAAGAATGCTTGATCTGGCTGACAAATTGAACAAGGCAAATGTCAACACCGGAGGAAAGATCATCATTTTCGGTGATATCAATGAGCTTTTCACATACAATATGATAATCAGAAACAAGGTCATGCAGTCGGCAATGCAGTTCAACAAAGCATATGAAAAGACTGATGATACTGCTGAAAAAGCATGGAAAGACTCTTTTGGTGAAATGGCTGTAAGCAGAAAACTCAGCTTGAATCCAGACTGCTCCCGTATGCAGGTCATTGATGACATCAATCGTTGCATAAGCCAGAATATAGCCAACTGCTTCCACAAGGACACAAAACTCAAACTCCTCGGCATCAAAGATCAGGAAGATCTCCACGCCCTCATGAGCATCATCGACTCACGTGAAAGCGGTACTACTGCATACGCAAAGGCAGATGCTTCCATGCAATTGCGTCTGACAAATCTTGCAATATGTGAACATCTGCGCTGGGAATCGTCACATAAACTGTTAGGATACACTTACGCCGAAAAGAAAGACATGGTCAACAAAAGACATGACTGTCTTACCCTTTGGAATAAGCTGGAAGAAACCTCAAGATCATACGATTATGATGTGGTTGATACCAGTATCCGACTGGCAGTTGAACAGGGTGAACCTATCATCCCTAACGCCTAGCATTTAATTCCATGCTGCCTTTGGAGCACCTTCCAAGGCATCATCATCTATATTATCGGGATTACCACTCAAGTAGATCGAACGCAAAGAACGGCATCCATTGAATGCACGACGTTCAATTGAAATCGTGGATTCCGGGAGATGGATTTCTTTTAAATTCGTACATTCACAGAACATTGATACGCCGATTACATTATCCTCTGCTATGAATGTAATATAATATTTCCCGTCTGCTCCTTTTTGAAATATTGAAGACTCCCTCACCTGCAGGTCATAATCCAATATCTGTTTCCATTGAGCATCAGAAACCGGAAACTCATATTTGTAATTCAGCCTGACATTATCCTTATAAGCTGTTCCGGAAATCGAATATCCGTCCGCCTCATCCGTGAAGTATCCTCCTCCACCGACAATTTCAGCATCACTCAGATCAAGAGTCATCAACGACCCTATCCATTCATCATAATAATTCAAGTAAACAGCTCCGGCCATCTGACGCAGCAGTCTGATATCATCTCCATCAACTTGTCCTCGCACCTTCAAGTCTGTAATCGTCTTTTTTTCTTTATCTGATAAAATATCAGACAAGGTACCTGGCTGCTTTAACGTTACCGTCTTACTGACATATCCGGTTCGTTCCATAGGCTTGATTCCCACCAGCATCTGCTCAAATGGCAGCTGCTGCTCGTCCGAAGAAGGTATTACCATGGCCCTGTAATAGCCGTTACAGTATCCGTTCCAACCAAGATTATAGTGCAAGAAGTCCCGATAGTAGCCATCGCATACGAAGCAATGTGCATCATCAGCAACAATCACCGGACGTCCGTTATCAAGCTCCTCATAAATCATTGCCAGAGATGAAAAATCAAAAAATCCCTCCACCAGCTTAGCCTTAGGGTCATAGCCCCAGTTGCCAATAAGTGCAGGCTTGAAATCTCTCAATGAGCTTGACGTTCCTGTCGGGCCCATCTCTGCCGAGACTGATGCTGCGGCAGCGAACATAAGCGCAGCAGTATCACGCTGACGCATTCCCGACCAAGAAAATCCATAATCTCCAAGATCAGCATGATATTTCTTGCCCGATTCCAGCATAAACTCCGCACGGCCTGATGGAGGAGTTGGTGACTTATAATATGTAAGGACCTGAGCCAAAGCAACCGGACCGCATCCTGCTATGCAAGCCGTATCCCTTCCTTGAAGCCTTTCTTTAGGAAAATACATATTATACGGATTACTCTGCCCGTACTCTATGCCAGCCAACAAAGGCTTGACCCCATCCGGATCCGGTTCATACGAAGACGGTACCAATGTCCTATACACTTCTTTATTTCTTTTGAGATACTTCAACTGGCCATCATATCTGCTCATAATGGAATATATGGAATTATCCTTTGCATTGTCTATTCCATTCCACATCGGGTTTCCATTTCCATATGCAAGAATAGGCTCCGCAATGTATGGCTGATATTCTTTTGCCACAATAATGGCAAAGACCTTGGCTTTATCATCAGAGAAAGCATACTGTGTCGTATACCCATATTTATACTGAAGATCATTCCCTTCATAGCCACAAAGAGTATACAGATAATTCCGGGCAAGTGTCCATTCTTCCCCATACTGAGGGTTAGGTTTTGCGACCACAGACGCCGCACCTCTTTTCAAGTTCTGCCCGTCCACCTTAAACTCAAACGGAGCAATGTTCAATGTACCATTGCAATAGACT
>JAEIGA010002488.1_pt1 | contig 29389 bp, 23 predicted proteins | sample 9270691 | NCBI WGS metagenome assembly JAEIGA01 (sample SAMN17057246, study PRJNA624740) | gut metagenome | biome: biome; isolation source: fecal sample | host: Bos grunniens | place: China: Xizang | collected 2019
AACATCACTCATATAAACATCATTATCACCAAGATTTCTGACCCAAATATAAATCAGATCCTTGGCACCACCGAGATTAAACTTTTCAAAAGTAATCTCAGTCTCTGTTGCAGTGGTTGTAACAGTTTTGATTTGTATCATTTATATCTCTCCTTCTATTTTGAATTTTATGTAGGAGTTGTTTCAGGAGTCCATTGATTAGAACCAGAACTTACTTTATATGTATGACCGTCAGCGCCATATCCGATAAGATCGGAAAGAGTGCCTATATAACGTCTTGTGCTTGGTGAATAACCAGGATATGTTTCCTCGATTATCCATTCTACAAAACCGGTAGTAGGATCAATGCTGGCACTAACTAACTGATCATAGCCCTCACTGTTATATACCGGAGGCACGTTCTGAGACTGATCCCAACCCGGAGACCAAGTGTAGGTAGTAGTGCTGTTAGTGATTTTCATATACCATGCTTGATAACAAGTACTCGTATAAGGTTCTATCTGCGGAAAATAATCAATGCCTCTGATCTTGGAATATGCGTTAAAATATTGATGCTCATCGGGATACCATGCACTATCGCCATCAAGAACATGTATAATTTCCACGGTAACCCCTGTTGTGGTATCAGTTATTGGATTACCACCTGTAACTGCTTCAAGATCCCTAATGTCTGTGTCGGGAGGAAATTCATAACCTTCTGCATCGTCAACAACGTCATCTATTTTATCTGTTATGTCTTGACAAGTCTGTGGATCAAAATTTGGATCATACTCCTGCAATTTTTCAATAACCGATTCACGGCATTTCTCGTATTCCTCGTTTTCATCAATGACTTCTTGCGCTTTCGCTTTCACCGCATCACAACAACTCTGACCGGGCTCGGGCTCTGCTCCTAATATCTCAGCAACATCCTGACAACACTCCATCATCGCATTATATTCATCTTCCCAAGTCTTTACCTGAACCGTAACGCTGCTCCAACCACGCAGATTATCAGGTGGAGTGTAAGAACGATTTTCAGTGAATGTTGCACCACCAAGAGGCAAAGCTACAACGACCTGAGTATATCCGTCAAGATCATCGTCCTCGGCCACATAAGTTCCGTTATATACAATAGTATCAGGTTTTGGTCCAACATTACCGGATCCACCACCCATCATAATTCTTGCCGCTTCAAGATAACTCATTCCCATAGCCATCCCTCCTTTCTATAGTTTCGATTTAAAAACATTTTCCGAAAATTACCTCCCGGAAAATTTTCCATTTTGAATTTTAGATTCGAATTCCCGAGTAATACGAGGATTGTTGAATTTTAGATTCGAATATCTGAGTTACACGAAGAGAATTGAATTTATGAATTGTTAGCTAGAAGAATTGGGTATCGGATTTGTACCATATGCCATATCGGTTGAAGTAATATCGCTTCTAACATCTCCAGTTCCAGTAGCTTCATATACAACCTCGTGATCAGCATCTTGTTCAACAACTTTATTGTCGCTTTCCTTATACACAGTGGTTGCCTGTCTGTTAGCATAATAAATAGTACCATCTTTAGCGATCTTACCTTCAGCAATCGCTCTCTTCTTATCGAGATATGATGTAAGGAGCTTAGGCTGAAGAGGTATATAATTACTATCATAGATCTCAAAAGTGTAATTGGTAGCACCGGGATTATCGATATCCATTTTGAGCGATGTGCATGTAAACTTATCTCTACCATATAGTATTCCATGTGGTGTTGATTTAAAATACACTCCATCACCGATATTGATAAAGTTGTTAGGATTATAGTCAGCATCAATCATGTCAGTTAATAATAGTTCGTTGTACCCACTATTTCTATTTTGAGACAACAAACTTAGTTCCACAGCGCCGATACTAAAGCTCTTACCATCTCTATTGACATACGCTGCTAAATTCAAAGCGGCATAATCATAAAGCACAGAAGAGTCATCAATATCTGAGAAATCGATTGTTTTCTCAATGTATCCGTATCTACCTGTTCCACTAGATGCTACGAGACAATCGGTTCCTTTTTTAGGCATGTCATACATCCAACCCTCAGAATCATTTCGAACACGCTCTATATAATCGTCACGTTGGGTTGCTGTAGTTTCGTTTAGCTTGATTTTATTAGCGCCAAATGGAATAAGTACATTATAAATGTCCTGTCCGTCACCATTATCTGTAAACTCAGTTAGATTTTGAGCAAACAGTATCTTTGAAGGATTTTCTTTCCAAGGAAGATATGCCAAATATAAAGTAAGCTCGTAATCTTCATCATCCGTACATTCACACCATACACCTACAGACGGATCAAGATTCGCTATTTCGCTAATCTTATCGAATGCTGTTACATAATCGCTAATCTCGGTATAAGTAGTCTGTGAAATATAACCCGGATTAACAGTATATGCACTCCATTCACCGTTCTGTTCATCTGCATCTGTTTCATACACATACATATTGCTATCATAAGTGAAAATATCACCCGTATGGCAATAATATGATTGTGTAGGACCAGTTGGATCTTCAGGATCGATAAGCACATCTATAGGATTTGTAGTTGCGCCTGTATAAAGAACAGTAGTTGTAACGCCAAGAGATTGTTTCATGTTTGTAACAACATTCACAATAGCAATCTTTCTCTTAGCACTTGCAGAATAGTTGTAATCGTTATAACACATCTGAAACACATCAAGAGCTCCCATGTTATAGGGGAGACCAGTACTTATTGCGAAGAATTTCCTTGGTCTAATCATGATGTCATTAAGGAATGCAAGAGCTCCTTCACAAGTAATATTCTTTTCGAGATTGAAGTTTCTCTCGATGGTAAGAATTCGACCAAACCAAATCACATGACCATCGGTATAAATATCATGTACTGAATCGTACTGACAATCAACCTTAACTATTATTGTCGTACCAAGCGGAAACAAATATCTATACAATGGATGATCGGGACCTATGGTAAAACTCAACGAACCGGCTCGATTCATCTCCTTATCCATGCTAATGTTATATGCATATGCTTTATCCTGTTCTATAGGACTTCCATAAACATCACCATAGAAATTTTCAGGAGCATGAATTAGTTGCCAATCATACGAGGGCTTACCAGTCAGCGGGTCTGTAGCATTAACACCACTATAATCGGCAAAAATATAAAACCTCATAGACTCGCCTCCGATACAGCGCCCTGAGAGAACTTGAGCTTGTAGGGATAACAATCGTAGCTTATGGTTATGGTCGAATAGTTATTTTGAGATTCGAAGCCTGAGACATTAAATCTGCCTTTCCACGTCCACTGGGGATCGTCCATTAATACCATATTAGCATTCTGTCCATGAAGCCAGTTCATTATCTCGGAATATCTTTCATACCAATACTTTTCAAGAGAAGGATCTCCGTCATGATTAATAGATTTGTTCATCAGAATAAATTCCATCGAACCGGTTCTGTTTTCGTATCTCGGGGAACCAGTAAGCACTTCAGAGAGGTCAAGCTTACCATGAGCTCCGGGAATATCTACAAAGTTTGTTTTAACGTTTGGAGGACCAAGCTGAGGCCTTTTGCTCGGTATCAGATGCCAGTCCGTCCAAGTGTGTTTGGTCACATCGGTAAGAACATTTTGAACAAGTATCTTCCGTGTGAATGTAACGGCATGATCACCGTCGTAAATAGCGTACATAGCTTCCTCCTTATGTAAATATAAAAGTTGTAATGTGTCTGAAACACTCAAAGCAAAACATGTTAAATGCTGACACCGAACGCACACAGTAATTCAGCAACCGAATTTGGCCAAGTCATCGTGGGCTTATGACTTATGAGATCGAGAACGGAGGTAACGATTTATGTGAAAGGAGGGCCTTCGTACATGTTTTGCTTTCAGGGTTTCATTTTGAGCATGATAAAGAATAAAAGAAGGCCGCCTGTACAACTGTTAGCGCAATCATACAGACGACCATATATAAAGAAAAACAAAGAGGACTATAGTCAGTCTCATTCACGAAGTATGAGGGATTGAGACTATTGAGAGTCCATTTTGAGTTAAGATGTTACACCGCGACGAGTGAGACCTGCAGTAATACCCAGTGCTTTATTTAGAGGACCAATCAGCTCACGTACGGCTTGATTAGAGTCTACAACAGCAGGTATGGGTTTTGTCTTTATTTCAGATACATCACCCATAATAGCCATTGCATAACCATTACCACTATCAAGCTGAGTACTTACATACTGAAGTTGAGTGTAAATAGCATCTGTCTTAGCATGAATCGCTGCAAGATAGTCAATGGCACTTGCTGCAGACTGAGTAGCTGACTGAGCAGAAGTACCTGTCTGAGCTTGTGCTTTTGAACCGTAAACATTACCATTCGGGTCAACATAATACCCATTTTGAGCAGCCTTGTTCTTAGCCTGTTCAGTAGCAGTATTGGTTACGGCACTAGTAGCAGCCTGTGAATTCTGAGCATTAGCCGCAGCATAAGCAGCAGTATCCAAAGCCTGTTCATAGTTCTTCTGTTCAGCCATGGATGCTTCGAAATATTTCTTATTAGTAGGATCATACATTACAAGCGATCCATTTTGCATTCGTACCGGCGTACCATTTTTGTCAGTAATTACAACATGATAAGCATCAATCTGCCTACCCTGATAATGCTGACCAACAAAATCAGTACCGCCAACGAATTTATAAATGTCTTTACCATTCTTATCTTTACGTGTAAGAGAAGCAATAAAGGCTTCCTCATTCTTTTTATTGAGGGCTTCTTCTTCCTTCTTCCTACGTTCTGCTTCTGCCTTCTGAGCATCGTAAGCAGCATACTGGGCAGTAGTTTCATATCTACTGTCATTTTGATCGATGTAAGGAGTTGTCTGCAATTTACCATCAAGAAGTATGGGATTACCCTTCTTGTCAGTCAACAGCCAATAATCGGTTCCTGTTTGATGACGCCATTCGGCAGCCTTATCATTAGAATCCTGTATAATATCTCCTTCAAATTTCTTAATTGTAGCAGCCATATTCTTAAGCGGATCGTAAGGATTACTACGAGAAGCAAGCTGTCTTTCTTTGAGATGTTTAATAGCTTCTTCATTAGCCTGAACCAAATCCAAAACCTTAGGTGCATCGATATACTGACCATTAATAACTCTTGTGACCATCTCTTCATTTTTCTTGCTATCACCATATGCAGAGCTAAGTTGACTCTTAATATCATCAGTTGCATTAGACAATCCGGTATTATTAAGCATAGAGTCAGTAAGACCATCCATGTATGCAGAGCCATCTAATGTACCCAAATTACTAAAATCATCAGTTCCAAATCCGTATTTTGAGTATAGATCAGACAGATCCATGTTAGGAAGACCTCCTACTTCAGGAAGCTTAATATCAATACCACTACCGTCGCCACCGCCAAGTATGTCTTCAAAATTGAAAGTATTAGCTAAATCTTCAACTGCATCAGCAAGGGGATTTTCATCGCCTTCGAACATCTTGGTAAAGTCTTCCCAACCTTCGAACCAGCTTTTACCTTCTTCATCAGTCATGAGGTCACTTATTCCTAAGAAATCGCTAACTTCTTTGAGAGTATCAGCATTAAACCACGCAGTAGTATCGAAGTTAAAGTCAACGGCCTTAGTAAATGCGGTTATAGGGTCGTTTCCCTCAACCATATATTGCTGCCATTTTGAAATTGTGTCCTGTGCAGTAGTGGAAAGATGTTCCCATGAGAGTTTTTGCTTAAGATTTTGATACATCTTACTATTAGTATCTACTCCTATACCACTAAAGAACTGATCAACGCCTTCGCTAAAGTTGAAATCTATACCAGCCTTTTCAAGCCAACTATTAAATTGTGTCTTGAGATCATTAAGACCATTTCCAAAAGCTCCAGATATATCATCGGCAACATCCTTAAGACCAGCAGCCCATGCTACATCACCAGCATTACCGCCAAACAGGTTAGCAATCACGCCCCACCATTTATCCTTATTGGCCGAGGTATCAGTAGAACCATTAGCTGATTTTGATCCAAACACTGCAAGGAATCCTTCAATAACACCCTGCTTTGTACCGCTCTCTGCTCCACTGGAAACTGCGCTATTATAATTAGCAATATCTTTAGTCGACGGAGTATAAACGGCACCGGAAGAATATTTGTCTTTGTATGGATTAGTGCTAGTAGAATTATCGTCGAGGATTATGCCATCACCGGCCATGCCAGCACCCATACCGACATCTTCCATAGACTCCCAATAATCTTTATTTACTGCAACGCCAACAAGTTCACCATTTTCCCATGTTTCCCATATACGTTTACTATCATTCATGGAATTAGCATTATCATTAATCGATGCAGTAAGTCTTTTAGTAGATTCAGTAGCTTTATTTTGCCATTCCAAACTACTTTGAGCGGCTTCACGTTCTTTGATATAACGTTCTTCTTCACGTTTAGCTTGAGCAGCAGCAGCTTCTCTTCTACGCGTTTCAGTATTTATTTGATTACCAAATTCGTCAATAAAAGTACCGCCCGCTTCAATAAATATCTCTTTAGCATCTTCATCAGTAAATCCTAACCAACCAGCAGCATTAAACGATTTAAAGAATAAATCATGAAGTTCGCTTTGTTCTGCAAATCTCCAATTGGAATCGCTTGCCATATAATCACTTAAAGCCATTCTATATTCTTCACGAGCGAGTTCTTTCATTGCTGCTTTTTCTTCAGGAGTTTGACCATTGACTTCGAGAGAACTATTACTAGCTAATTGATATCCTTGAGCCTTTCTTTCAGCACGCACACTATCAAGATATGTTCCACCAAGAGTTTCATACGTCTCTTTTTTTAAACTCTCAAGTCTCTGAGTTTCCATCTTAGCCTGATGTAATTCAGCACCGAAATTCTCCCAATATGTTCCCCATCCTTCTTTTAGTATACCAAATACCGCACCAACCATTTCGCTAGACTGCGCAAGAACATTTGAAACCGCCTGAACCATAGACGAAACTAACAAGTTGGTAAAGTCGTCCATGATTAAAGACCATTCATCTTTATGTAGTTCAAGCCAATCGCTTAGATCATCAAGACATGTTTTGATAGTGTTCCAATGTTCTGAAAGATCAATAATTGCTTGAATTACTAGGAAGAACGCGGCCGCTATTAAGAATATCGCTGCGGCAAATATCAATGCCATTACAGCAGATCCCGGTAGAGCTACACCTAAAACACCAAGTAATGCAATCAGGATACCTAACACTACTGTTACAACTAATAGAGCAGCAATACCCTTTTCAATAACTGCCCAACCTTCCTTAGATTGTTCGGCAGCTTTAGCAAGCATAATTATAGCACTTGCAACACCAAGTAATCCAACAGTAACTAATATAAAGGCACCTGACATTAACAACATCGCTGCGGCAATACCCATCAGGTTATACCAAGGTACAAGTTTACCGATAACACCAATAGCAATAAACAACGCTGCCATTATAGCAATGATTTGGAACGCATTATCCCAAGTCGGATCAAGAGTAGCAACAATAGCAAGCGCACCAGCAATAGCAACTATTCCCGCAGCCATTATAGCAAATGTTGCAGCTGCAGTTATAAGATCACTAGGATTCAAGAAGTAATTAAGTAAACCAATGTATACACCTGCAAGTATCATTACAAGTGCTATAAAACCAGTAGCTTGCTCAACAGCATTTTTATTATTTTGAGCAGCATCAGCAATTAACTTTATAGCAAACGCAATACCTATAATAGACGCTGCTACAATTGCTAATGAACCTGCTGCAGCAAGCAATTCTCCGGGTTTACCGGTAGTCATTGCTAAGAATTTAACACCTATGATTACACCAGCTAATACACCAAATACTCCAAGAACGCCGATTAAGAACGACTTCCATCTATCGGTTTCACCCTTCTTGGTTTCAGTAATGTATTCACCAGTCTTTTTAACCATCTCAAGAAGCGCAAATATCAAGATACCTACAGCAGCCATAAGTCCAACCATTGACCATATCTGACCAGTAGTAGAACTCTTAAACGTATAACCAATTACACCTATTAGAGCAGCGAGTAATGCCATGATTATACCAAGACCTGCCATACCCTGAATATATACATCTGTATCGAGATTGCCAAGTACAGTAAGAGGTAATATCAAGAGGGTAATAGCGCCGACAACAAGCAACAACGCCTTACCAAAGTCGGCCATATCTTTACCAAATGTAACAGCCTTGTCTTTACTTGTTTTCTTATTAAACAAGAATCCATTTCGCTGTATTTCATTAGTTTCATTTAGAACAGTTGGTCCGCCATTAACCTTGGTCATTATACCATAGAATGCCATGAGCAAACCAATAAATATTGCAAGAACGAGCATAAGCTGTGCAAGACGACCTATACCCTGTATGTAAATATTAGGATCCTTAATATTTGCAAGAATATCAAGTGGCACAAGAAGCAACATAAGCGCTGCAGCAAACATTAACAAACCAGCACCTATAAAGAATACATTCTTAGCTACATTGGATACTCCAGAAATATTTCTAGCTGCAAAACTTGCAACTTTACTTATAAGAGCAAATACTCCAGCAAGAATAGCGAACCAATATACCAAACCAAGCATTCGAGTAGAACCTGTTTCATATACGGTTTCATCCATCTCACCAAACATTTTGATCGCGTTACCTATTACAGTAACGCCTGCTGCAAGAAGCAAGAATGCAGTACTAGCAGCCAATACTGTGGCATTGAAACTAGCGGCTGTCTTAATATAAGCGCTTACAAGCATGAGAGCTGACATAACGCCCATGGCCAAAAGCATAGCGACAAATATAGATCCAAAACCCTTAGCAAGGGCACTAAGTTCCATTTCACCAAACTGCTTAACCGGAACAATTAGCATCATAACTGCTGCAGCAACAGCAATAAGAGCCAAACTAATAAATATGATGTCTTCTGCCCATTTGTCTATTCGTAAGAACGATGATGTACCGGTTCCACCAAATATACTTCTACCAGAAATAATGTCTTTCAAACCGCCAAGGAATATAACCATCCATGACATTAATAGAATGGTAGCTACTCCACCCTGAATAAGCATCGGTAACGGAGTATAAGCCATAACTTCAATGGGTATAAGCAGCATGTTAACAGCCACAGTAATCATGATAAGTGCCAAAGCAACCTGAATAATACTATTTCCAGATAGTATCATGTTTGCTGTTTGTGACAGATTACCCATTATCTTAGTAGTAAGATTAAATAGCTTACCAACCCATTTTAAGAGGAACGACATTGCTAAGTAGCCCTTGAGCAGAAGTACACCCGGAATACTAGACAATGCGACAAGAGAAATTACCAATAATCCAATAGCAACGGCAACTATTCCAAGAGTAGTAGCAATGGCAACTATGTTTTTATAGAAAAGTTCATCAACTCGAGTAGACAGAATATTACCAGTACGACGAGGATTAGCCATCATAGTAATGCAGCCCATAATAGCCACAATATAAACAGCAAGGAACATCATCGATGATATGCCCTGCGTAAGTTCTTCACGAGGAAGTTTACCAAGAGCCTTAATAGACGGTCTAAGCATGTTGATAGCAATAATCATTATGATCATTGACTTCATTATGCTAGTCATACCATCGATTTGTCTCTTATATGATGTCGCGTTCTGAGCACTAAATGCAGCAGTTGTAACACGTAAACCACCAATCAAGAATACTACTTCAGCAAATACTCCAGCAAGACCTATAAGACCTAGTACTAATTCTTCCGGATCCATCTTGCTAAACTTGAGCACAATTGCCGACAGAATCAACATGGACATTGCCACACTAGTCAACTGTTTCATCATACCAGCAAGACCAGATGCGCCAACCTTAGAAGCACTTATGCTAGAGATAATAGCCATCGAACCAAGCAAAGCAACAAGTGTTCCACCAAGTATAAGAAGAGTAACTTTGAGTTTAGTAGGTTCTATACTAGCAAGTAACATTGCAGCAATAGCTATTTCAAGAATAGCCATGCCTATCTTCTTAAGAATATCAGCCTTTATAGATGTCTGGAATGTTTCAAGAGTATCAGACAGGCCTTCTATTGCTTCGTTTATGGAATCCATGATTGTCATGGCTTTTCCTTCCATAACAGCCATTATGATCGACTGCAACAGAACAAAGAGCATACCAAGAATACCGAGGCCAGTACCAGAGGCATTAGTTCCAAATGAAGTATCCTTAAATGATGCAAAGAAACGGTTAACCATTTCTGCACCCATAGCAAACAAATTAATAATGTTAGTCATCGCATTGACTATTAGAGAGCCAATGTTTTTGAACAATGTAGGAAGCTGAGCAAATAGTCTAGCAAGAGCCTGACCAAATCCGGTGCTCATAAACTTATTATAAGCATCAGTAAGTTTGCTAAATATAAAGTTAGCTATGTTCTGCAAAACGCCAAGAACACTGTTTCCAGCCTTCTGAAGTGTAGAAGCAAAACCTGTAGTTTCTTCTCCTGCCTGTTTAAAGAAACCTGTTATAAACTGTAGAACACTACCGAGCAAAAATTTTCCAAGACTAGTAAGATACTCTACAATACTACCATCCATTACTGCCTGCTTAAACTTAGTAATGAGTGCGGCAATAATCTTACATACAGTTTCAATAGTCTTTGCTATTTGTATGCTCTTTTCCTCGAGTACATCACCATTTTCATCAACTTTGACAAACAAGTCAAGTATTGTATCGAATGACGGAAGAATGGCCTTTATTATTCTAACTATTCCCTTACCCAAGGATGTGATAACACGACCGACTGCTCTAAGAATTTTGAGTAAACCTCTAAATGCCTCGCGTATCTTTTCTGCAAGAGGAAGAGCAGCAGCAAATTTTTGTTCGCCTTCTTCCAATTTGTCAGTGTCTGTAACAATACTTCCAATAGTTTGTTTAAGCTGTTCGCATGCAAGATTGATTTTATAAGTTAGAAACGCAAGTTGCATTCCCATTTGTCTAAGACTTGAAAGTTCTGGAAAAGTTTCTTTAAGCACATCCATAAAACCCGTTTCGAGGGCTTCTTTTATGCTATAAAAAACATCTCTAAGATTAGTAAATACACTACTTGTTTCAGTACCAAACAAAAGTACCTGTCCATGAAATCTTTGCCAAGCTTCTATAATGGTAAGAAGATTATCTATAGGTTGAGCAAAAATATCATAGAACAAATCGCCGAATTCACTCCATATGGATTTTGCTTCTTCATAATTTCCAAATATAATCTGGAATATATTCATCCATTTGGTCGAAACTGCATCTGCTGTAGCTGAAATAACATCTGCAAAGGTCTTGTATTCCTGTGCTGCCAAGAATGCAGATTTACTCATATTATAGAAATAACCAGTAACGTTTTCGCCTTTAAGATTTTGAGTTACTTTGGTCATATCGAGGGCTTGTTCAATACTAATACCTAAATCACTGGTTAATTGCTTAAGTTCTTTTGAATCGGCACCATATTTATTAATAAGTTCGGTCATTTCTTGAGTATAATTTTCTTGTACCCAATCAAGATAATCAACTACTCCAGACGCCAAACTAAACGATATGTCTTCGTCATTAGCTTCTCGATAAGCATCTTTTATACTCTGAGAAATAACTTTAGTGCCGTTATCTTGTATTTCTTTTACATAATTGGAATACTGACCATAAACTTTGGTCGCTTCCATCATTATTGTACTGTCAAACCACTTGTCTTTAAGAGTACTTCTGAAATTCTCAACAGTAACACCATACTTGTCAATAACGTCTTCTGCTATTTGACCAGATTTATAGAGTTCTTTTGCTGTGAGGATTACAGTTTCCTTAAAGCTAGCCGTTGCCATGTTAGCATTCTCAATCGATTTCCAGTCCTGAGACTGCATCGCTCCAGCGCCCATCGCCTGTGAGAAATTGTACATGGCCGCAGAAGCTTGCTGAAGATTAGCACCTGAGAGGTATGCCCAGTTCGAGATACCCATCATTGCCTGAGAAGCTTCTTCGAGTTCAATACCGGCAGATGTAAACTTACCGATATTGTTAGTCATGTCCGTGAAGTTAGCAGAGGTTTCATCTGTGTACCAGTTGAGTTTCTCCATCTGCTCTTCAACGAACTCGATAGATTTACCAGTAGCATTCATGATTGTCTGAACACTACTCAATTTTTCTTCATATTTTGAGAAACCAGCATCTACCTGATCAAAGGTCAAACTGTTGATGGCTCTCTGTGCGCTAGCTATTGTATTAGTAAAGAATGCTCCAATCTCTCCACCGATTTTGAGCATAATGCCTCTAAACAATTCAGCCTTAGCACTGATTATTGTTTCGGCATTATTCATTCCCTTGCTTACTGCATTGGAAATACTATCGGGTTTAAGATTGTCGCCCAGAGTAGAGACTTGCTTATCTATGTTCTCAAGGCTCTTCTGGCTTTTGGCAATGTTCTTTTCAAACTCTTCGTTATCAAAGACCATCTGAACGACTCTCTTGTCAACCGTGCTCACGTACTCATCTCCTTCTGGAATTTATTCATGATCTCTTCGTATATCGGGGATAGGGCAGGATTTATGTAATCTCTCCCCGGTACACGAAATCCAGTTTTAGTCACAAAACCATACTGCAAAATTATTGCAATAGGAGTTCCATTTTGAATATTTGTGTTATCCCAGAGAAGCAGAGTCTTCCCATTCTCATGTTCTATGCGCCATGTCCAAGAACGAGAGGTCAGACCGGTACGTTTGGGAGTATAATACTCAAGATTTCGAACCCCTTGCTCTCCATAATCAGCAAGTATCTTATCTATTTCCATCTGGGACATACGTTTAAAGAAAGAAAACGTATTAGAAAAACTCCCCTTGTTTTTGAACTTAACAAGTTTCTTTGCCATAGTCCGACCTCCTTTCTTTTAAATCATTCCCATCATATGTAATTGTACCGGTAACGATGCTTGTTGTTATTCGTACTCGTATTGTACAAAGTATCCATTATTTCTAACACTAAACTTATGAAAACTTGTAGTATTGGTCTTTTTATCATAATCTACAGTAAAGTCTCTAAACCAACCGGTAGAACCCTTAACAAATTCTTCACCAGTCTTGGTGGTCTTCAGATTTTTAAGATTCTTAATACGAGTATTTCCGTATTTGTTAATCGCATCGTTTGTTGCCTGTTTATACTTTTTTACCGAATCATTTAATCGTTGACTCTGGACTTCTTTAATCAGCAAAGATGTGTCATATATTGATCGATTTCTTTGTGTTTTAGCATTATCTTCGCCGTATTTCTTGAGAGCTTTATTGTAATCTTTTTCTGTCTTTTTTACAAGACGATCAGCAGCATTATTCCATTCTCGTTGTTTTTGAGCGTCATAACCTAGCCTATATATGTCGGCTTTAGTCTTATTTAAATCTTTCTTTTGATCTTTTGTTAATTTCTTACCTGCTTCTCCATATCGACCGTAATGAATAACGCCCTCAGGAGTAAGAGAGCCATCTTCATTTTGATACTTACGAACTCCCCACTTCTGACCATCTACACCATGATGATAAAGTTCTGCTGTATCATTATAAGAATGTTTCAGATTAATTTTCGGAGCAAAAGGATTGTAATGTCTGTTAATTCCGTTTATTACATTCTCAGCAACTTCTGTTTCGTTATCTTTTTGTTCTTGAGTTCTATTAGCTTTCTTTTCAGCATTCTTACGTGTAGTATACTTAACGTATCCAATGGGTGAAATTTCATTTTGATCTTTTCTAGGACCTACAACATCATTAAATGCTCTCTCATAGTTTATACGAGCATCAGCTTTAATGTTTTCGAAACGAAGCTTGATTTCCTTCAGTTTCTTTTCATAGTCCTTATCCTCAGGAGGCTTAACTATAGAGTATTTCTTTTCAAGCTCTTTTAGTTTAGCGTCGAGTTTATTGCTAAGAGAATCAAGTTCTTTTTCTATATAACTGTCACGATCTCTAAGAGAATTGGAGGAATATTTATTTGTTACTTCAAGGTTGTTCTTTATCTTATCGTAATCTATATCATTAGCATATTTTTCTCGCATGTCAGCATCGTAATCATCCACACTCTTATCGCCCTTAACTGCAACAAGAGTCTTGAATTCATCGACGTTAGAAAGCAAGTTTTCCTTCTGAGCAGTGAGATTCGCATTACGATCTTCCATATCCTCGGTAGTAACATAATTAGGTCTAGATGTCGGAGGAGCTACAGCATTTTGATTACCATGACCCTCACGCCTTGCTTTTTCAGCCATAACCTTTGCAAGCATCTCTTTCTGCTGCTTATCAAGACGTTCCTGCTTTTGCAGTTCTCTTACACGCTGACCCTTCTGTTTCATTCGCACATCCTGACCACGCTTACGATCTTCTTCAGTGAAATTATTAGCAGAATCGCGACCTTTAAGCTTTTTATGTTGTTCATAGTATTCATGAGCTTTCTGATAATCGTAGTTCGGGTTGGCATAAGAGCTCTGTCTAGGTCCGATTTGTCCAACATGTCTCAATTCATCATCTCGGAGGCCGTATTGTTCTGCTCTATTACTAAGAATCTTCATAGAAGCATGAAAAAGTTCATTATTATACAACCTAAATCACCTCTTTCGTCCAATAAAAAGAAAATAAGCTGGTAAGAAGAAACATATAAGAAATGTTTTCACAAATCTTATAGTTTCCCCTTAGCCGCCCTTCTCATAGCATTAAGTTTAGAATAATGATCTGCAGTTTCCCCCTTAGACATCTTCTTAGGATTGTTCTTTATACCGCAGACTTTCAATAATGTCATGAGTTTATTCAAATGCCAATACTGACATTCAAATGGTATTTCCAGAGAGATCATATAATAATATATAACCTCCGCAGTTAAAATCTCTTTCTTTCCTTTGTTCTTGTCCTTTCCATGAAACGTTGTTGCTGTATGTGCATCTTCCATGTATTGTACTATAGAAGTTAACGCTTTGTCGTCAGCAACAAGACGTTTCATCTGTTCATCACTTATTCGTATTTGATTTTGAGCATTCAACGCCATATAAGGTATGTATGACAAAACGTCGTCTTGTGATGTCTTGTCGGAAAGGAATGGTTTCTTGTAATCTTCTTCCCATTTTGAAAGAGAATACAAGGAATGTTCGAGTTCTATGTTTATCTCTTCCCCGTACTCGAACGTTTGTGTTTCTTCATTAAATAGTTCTATACGAGGAAGAGCGATTTTGAGCATTACTTATTTGTGGTCTGAGGAAGCGCTGCCTGTCCATTAGCCTGCTGCTTTGCCATTTCAAGCTTTGCCTGCTCAGCCAGATCCTTAGGCATAATTCCAGTAAGGAACGCTGTGAGCTTATCAGGATCGCTTATAAGCTCCATAAAGAGTTCACTGTATGCTGCAGTGTTCTTGAAGTTCTCAGAAAGCTTCTCGCCGTTCTTAACCTTAACGAAAGAAACACCGTCAGCACCCTTCTCGCCGTAGCTCATGAGAATGAACTCTTCAACTACATCAACAATGCCCTTAACGTCCTGAGAAGTTGCTATCTGACGAAGTCTTCTATCAAGACCACCCTTTTCTCTGGTCTGCATGTTGATGAGTTCTGCCTTGTTGAGATTGAAATAAAACTTGTCTGTGATCTCATTGCCCTCGAGATCAGTAAATGTGATTTCCTTGGTAAGCATTGATTTTTACTCCTTTCAAATAGAAGGCCCCATTTTGAATTTATGAGGCCTCCTTTAAACCGTTAAATAATTACTCCTCGGGCTCCTCGACAATTGTGATAGTGATCTTCTTGTCTGCGTAAGTAGGTGCGCCAAGAATCATGAACTTCTTGCCCTGCTTGTAGCCGATATCCTCAGCCTTGATGTAGAGAACAAACTGACCAGCAGAAAGGCCGAGATCAGAAGCCTCAGTAGCATCAGCAGAGGTCATGGTGTACTTTGTACCAAGAGTAGCCATTGTGGTATCCTGGAATGTAACACCAACGATGCTCTCGAGACCAGTATCAACACCGAAGCCGAGCCACTTGTGTGTACCCCAAGACTCACCATGATCAGCATCCTCGAGATCATCAACCGTGCAGGAAAGTGTGATTGTAAGAACGTCGTCAGCAACGTCTATAGACTTGATCTTAGCAACGTTTGCTCTATCCTCATCAGTAGGAAGTGCCGCAGTTGTAACTACCTCAGTAGCATCTACATCGTCAAGCTCATTGGGAGCTATAACGCCAGAAGTCTTGAGTGCAGCTATGAGAGTTGCAACGTTAGCGTCATCAGCAACAACAGCCTTGGAACCGTCAACGAACTCACCGTTAATAACCCACTTGTTACCACCGAAGTCACCATAGTTCTTTGTATAATGAGTATCGGAAGGACCGTTAGCAGCCTCTATCCTGTCGATTATGTCCTGCTTGGGATCGCCGGGATCGTAACCATTACCATCGTCTACATAAGTAGTAACAGGAGTGTTGAGTCTATCAGCAACTTCCTGTCTCTTCTCGCTGTAATCGATCATCTTGAACTTCATCTCCTTGTATTAGAGTAAAACGGGCCGAACTCTCATGGAACGACCCGTGCAGAATTTACGCCATTTTGATTAAATCAGGTCTCAGTCCAGATAGCGTTGAATACCTTATCACCGATAGCGTCGTTAGGTATCTCGTCAACAATTATGCCGCTGCCGTTAGCCTCAACCCAACCTGCAAATGTATAACCTTCCTTGGTAACATAAGTAGAAGAGGGAAGATCAACAGCTGTACCGGTTGTGTAAGAAGTAACGTTGTGACCAGAAGTAATTGTGCCACCTGCAGCGTTAAGTGTTACATTATATGTACCAGCACTACCTGTAAGCAGAGCATAAACTGCCTGAGGTGTGGGAAGATAAGGATCTGTGGAATTTGTACCGTATACAGCCTCTTCAATTGTCTTGAGAGCGCCGCCATTGACCTCATTCTCGAAATCTCTGGAATCGAGAATAATGTGAGAAGTGGGCTTGTACTCTACGCCTGCAATTGTGCCGACAGCAGTAGGTGTGGTCTCGAAATCCCAGCTCAGTGTCTCTGCATCAGGAGAGTCATTGATTGTCTCATGATCTCTGCTGGAAGGAGAGCAAGTTGCCTTGTAAACGAGATGAAGCTTGTAGCCTCTGTCGAAGCCTTCTACATCATCGCCGATTGTGGACTTGTAAACAAGACCAAATGCACGTCTGGACTGCTGAGTGATAGTCATCTTACCGATCTTTCTCTCACCATTGCACTGACCAAACTCGGGAGGATACTGGTATGCCTCGATAGAACCGCCGAACTTCTCAGCTGCTCTGAAGGAACCATACTTAATATCGTCTGCCCAAAGCTCTGTCTCATCAGCGCCCTCAGGAGACTCGCCTACCTTGGTGACACCATTGAAGTTAACACCTACGAGGTAATCGGAATTCTCAAGCTTTACATCATTCTTGGTTGCCGCGAGATAGAGAGCGACATCCTTAATACCGGCTTCGAAATATCTTTCGCCGTCCTGATCCCATGTCATCTTTGCCATAGTGGATTTTCCTCCTTGATTGTAAATTCACCATTTTGATTTAATAGTAAACGGTATAAACTATGTTGTTCATGTTATCTGCAGTGAATCGCCTGTCAAAACTTGCGAACCGAAGATTGTCAAGACGCTCAGGTATCTCAGTATCGGGGTCCTTGTCAATAATGGTTACCTGATACTTACGGATCTTGCTATACTTAGCATCATCCGCAGGCTTAACGTCGTTACCTTCATGTTCGTAAATTATACAAGGGAATTTCAACTTGAGATTCTCTGGAGGCTGGAAATACACATTCCTACTTCCCAAGATACCGCAAAGTATCTCATGAAGTTCAAGTCTCCTCGTCGTCATCGGGCTCGTTGACATTGTAAAGACCTCCTACCTCAAGTTCGATTCTTGGCGATTCAATAGTTATGTTAGTTATTTTGAGCTTCTGCTTCATCCACTCAACATATCGCATGGATGTGAAATTCTCAAAAGCAAACGGATCTGCGACTATGCTGATCTGATTCGAGATATTCACATCATCATTGACCTTTTGCCCATCAAGCCTTCTCCTAACCGAGGAGACATCGCCAGAATAGAACCGTTCAATGATCTGCTCCTCCCATACACCGGGTCGTGTTTCGACAGTCGTAGCATAGCCCACAGGTCCGTAAAACTTCATTGGTTACACCCCATTTTGAATTTTATGAGTGATTATATTAGCCGTTGTTCTCTTCGTCGTCAGCAGGAGCAGTTGTCTCAGTCTCGAGAACGATAGCAGAGAAGGGCTTAACAAGAGCGCCAGAGCATCTGGTCTCGATGAGGTACTTCTGTGCATTGTAATCGATATCGAACTGATCATACCACTTAATCTGGCCGCCTCTGTCAGTACCTACGTTGTAGTCGGTGAGATTAACGATTATACCGTGGAGCTTGTAAGCCTTACCTGTCTTGGTGTCAACTCTTACGAGGTTCTCCATTACAGGAACAGTTACGATGTCGCGAACACGGAGCTTGGTAGCAAGCTTATCAACGCTGTCGTAAAGATCTCTACCAGTGGAATCGGTGAGGAGAAGGAGCTCAGTAAGAGACTGCTCGGTGATGAAGAGGGTAGGATTGCCAGAGCCCTTGTAGTCAACTCTTGAACGAACTGCACCCTCGATGAATGCTCTAGGAGTCTCATCGGGAAGAACATACTTGATTGTGTAGAAGTCCTCATCGGTCCAGATGGGTCTGATCTTGAGGGGATCGATCTTGTCTTCGGAAGATGTGGGTCTGCCGTCGCCTACGAGAGCTGCACGAGCGATTTCCTCATCAAGCTGACCTCTCATCTCCTTGTTGAGGATAGTGATGAGATCATAGTTACCGCCGGAAATATCGATGAGATCGTCCTTGTCAACCTTCTGCTTCTTGTAGATGGTTGTGGGATCAGTTGTTCTCTTGAGGAGGCTGAATACCTGCTCCTTCTTGAATCTACCCTTGATGTAACCTCTAGCTCTTGCGTCGTCGCCGGTGAGATCGCCATAGAGGGACTTGGTTCTAGCGAAAGCAGACTTACGAGTTCTGTCCATGAATACCTTCACCCAGTCAGTGTTTCTGGTAACGAAGTCGATCTCGTTGTCAAGAGCCTTGTACTCAGGGAAGAGAAGATCAATGTCCTCTACGCCGTGAGCAAGTACAGACTCCTTAAGAGAGCCGTAGTTCTTCATGTCAGCAAGTGCTTCCTTGAACATGTCGTTTGCTTCCATCTGTGCATGTGCGATATAATCACCCTGGTTTTCAAATACATTATGAGTCATTTTAGCTTCCTCTCCTTCTTTGTTTGCTTCTTTTACAGCGTCTTCTACAGCAACGCCTATCAGAGCATATACTACATTCTTCTGCTCTTCTGTAAGACTATCGAATACCTGCTTAACAGTCTTGTCGCCTGCGGCTTCAGCATGGCTCATTTCGTCGTCAGCATAATCCGTTGCATCGGATTCGTAACCATGGTTATAATCATAACCCTGATCGACCTGACCATGACTGAGGGCACCATAAAATGCATTTGTGATAGACTCGGGATTTGTGTGAGCCATACTGGTTTCCTCCTCAGAATAATTTGTTTCATAATTTGTATCATCATTTTGAAGTTCTTCGTCATCATTATGCATGACTACCTCTTCAAAATCCATACCACTGTAAATAACAGCGCCGTCATCACCATCTTCGCTATGGCAGATAACATCGTCAATGTACGCACCGGGATTTGCTCCTGCAAGAACAAGAGATACTTCACGTATTACGCCATGCTGTACATTACGTCCATTAACGTGTTTAAGTCCGTTTGCATAAATGGATAGACTTGTAATATCTCCATGTCTAACAAGTTCCTTAGCACCCTTTCCCTCAGGATTGTCATTAAATACGCCGTAGCAATATACACCGTCTTCTGTATTCTTAAGGAGAGCGTGTCCAAGAACATTGTTGGCTTCACCGTGCTTATGATTCCAAACGATAGGCACTGTTTTTCCATTGCATTCTTCAAATGCTTCAGGAAGTATTGTTCTGCCGTCTGCACACTTAATGTTAAAGCGTGTAGCCCAGCCGCCAAAATCATAACTCACTGTTTTTCACCTACTTTTCAATTATTGTTACTTCTTCTTTGCATAAGAGCTATAGATTCGATCAAACTCCTGATTCTGTATCTCTTTATACTTTTCATTAAGTATCTTACGGTTTGCCTGATTAGCTGCTCTAAGCTCTTTTATATGAGCTCGCAATTCATCAGATGCACCCTTTTGACGAGATCTAGAATCTGTGTTATATGTTTTAAGTTCTTCACGAACGCCCTTAATCGAATCGTTAATATTCTGAGTCGCCTGTTTAACTCCAGCAGCATTAGATGCTCTGTAATTAGCAAGCTCTGCAGAATTCTTTGCTTTGTAATCTTTCAGGCTTGAGCTTACGCCAGCCTTAGAAGTAGCAAGATCAGAGGAGATTTGAGCATTTTGAACACCCTTATCAGCCCTGATGTTAGCAATGTCTTTTCTAAGAGATTCTTTCTGCGAAGCATCTTTAGTAGCCTTGATCTGAGCTTGTTTCTTCTCGATCTTGGTCTGAGCATTTTGAGTATTACGCTCTTTCTCTCGTTTAGCCTTTTCAGAGAGTTTCTCTTTAGACTTACTAGCTGTATCAGATGCTCGTGTATTGTCGTCTTTAATATCCGTTCGCTTCTTTTCCAACTCAGATTTAAACTGAGCTTTCTTATTAGCTAGCTGATCTTTCAAAGTCTGTATTCGAGCATTGATGGCCTCTTTGTATTTACCGCGTTCATTGTCAGCCAAACCCTTAAGTTGCGTAATAGCAGCTTGAATTTGATCAATCTGACCTTGTGTGGTGGTCTTAAGAGATTCTTGTGCTTTCTCTTTCTCTTTCTTTATGTTGTATTCTGCTACCTCATAAATTTGTTTGCCTTCATCCGAAAGCTGTGATTTTGAACGAGTCTTACCTTTAAGCGATTTATGCTGTTCATAATATTCATGGGCTTTCTGGTAATCGTAGTATGGGCTAGAATAGGAATTCTGTCGTGGTCCATAACCTTTACCGCCTTGAGATCCATCAGGTTCAGCATGCATCAATGATCGTTCCATTAGCCATCGCTTTGAATACTCGTTAAGCAGCGCTCTATTTACGCCATTTTGATTGTTACGTACCATCAAGCTCCGCCTCCAAACTGTCAAGTTCGGCTTCCTGCTTATCGAGCTCAGCAATTGCCGCGTCAAGTTCTTCATCGGTCATCTGGGAAGGATCTTTAGACATATAATCAGGTTCTGCTCCTTCAGCATTACCAGCATTAGTCATATCGTAAGGCATGTTTGAATTTACAAGCTGATCCGCCTTAGGATCACTAGAAGGCTTCATACCAAGAGCCTGACGTACTTCATTGGAGGTAAGTATCTCATTTCTTGTGAGCTTATCAGCAAGATCTGCAAGCTGAGACATAGGTACAAGACTAAACCTATCATGGAAGTAACGTATTGCCTGATGCTGTGTTCTAGCAGTCTTAGACAGGAACTTTCTTTCCATTTCTTCGGTTATAGCCTGAACAATAACTTCGACAACTCGAGTCATATAGTTCAGCATTTCGGTCTCTCCTGCTGTACCGTTCAGTATTTCAGGAGTCATACCGAGCTGACCATAAAGCATGTTAGTAAGATACTCGATCTGGGCCTGAAGATTATTCTCAAGCGGCCTGCTTATAGGTGTAATCTTCTCGGTTCCATCTGTATATGCAATACCATACTTGGACTCTGTAAGTTGTCTCTCGATTTCTGTTCTACGCTTTTCAGCCTGTTCGCGTCTTGCTTCAGTCTTGATTATGTAGGGAAGCTGAATGATCATTTGGAGCTTACCATTGTTCTCCTCATCAACGGCATCCAAAAGTGAAAGTTTTCTTATCAGTCTTTGCATCGTAGAATTGGGCGAATTCATCACCGCGTAGAAAGGATTCTCAACCAAAGCACAACAACGCTTTGAAATATAGACTTCTTCCTTTTCCATAGTGTCTTCGTTGTAAAGCTGAACTTTCACCTGTGTGGGACGCCATTCAATCACCTGACCGACTTTCATCTCGATAACCTTATAACTATCCGTAAGTTCGGGATCAACATCAGTCTTAAAAGGTACAATGGCTATATGACCCTTATCGAGTAGAGTAAACGCTGCATCACGTATAAACTCTCTACCTGTCTGATCTCTATTAGCTTCCGTGTTCAGACAGTAATTAAGACTACTGTCTATGTTAGATTCGTAGTTTCCATTTTCATCAACTTTGACATGTCGAATGTCTACTCGTGAGCAATCCACCGCTATCTTGTTGTAAATAGAAGATATGATGGATCGTTCCGCGCCCCAATTCATTCTTGGTCTATCCGGTCTAAACGAGGAACTTCTTTCTACGATCGTTGTAGTACCAGTCGTTACAGGCGTGGGATCACGATTCATAAAGGCATTCCAAGCATGTTTCAGCCTGTTAGTTATCGTTTCCGCCATTTTGAATTTCTCCGTTTCTACCGTTTCTTCATAAGATCTGTAATGCTACCGCCTTCAGCATAAATGGGATAGAGAGCCTCAGATGCAAATCTACCAGCTGTCTTTCCTATAGTTGCTCCCTTTGCAGCAGCCCTAGTATTACCAAACAATTCAGGTTTTGTCTTAATTCCCATCTTCTTAGTAACATCTTTATACATCTTATGAGTGTTATAACCAATAAGAGCACCAGTATCACGAGCAAGATTCGAAAACTCTCGTTGAAAGTCTTCTTTTGTTGCAGCTGCTTTTCCGAGTTTGGCTTTGGTCTTATTGTATGTATCGGTAATAAATCCTTCAGAAAGATCAGACACTGTACGTGCCACATCTCTACTTATTCGAGACATATCAGAAGGACTGGATAGATACCTATACAAATCAACGCCTCTATCAGACAACATATTCTCTACTTCGTTCGCGGCCTTTTTGATCAATTCGGAAGGATCCTTAGCAAAGTCAGTTGCCTGCTTAGCAGTCGATAATACTTTCTTAGCAGCATCACTAGTTCTAGCCTTATCTATCAGATCGGTTGCTTTACTACCGTACTGGTTGTACAAATTAGTGACTTTCTTAATTGCATCGCCATAACCATAATGTTTACGACCTCTGCTAGTTAGCGAACCATCTACATTTTGATACCTTCGGACTCCCCATTTCTGACCAAGTATACCGTGGTGATAAAGTTCTGCATATTCATTATACACATTATCACCTCATTATTACATACTCTTAAGAGCCTTAATTGCCTGTATCATACCAACAGTAGTAGCACCAACTGTAGCAACACTACCGGCAATCTCTAGTATTTCCTTGGCCTTAGAAGCGCCGGTCTGTCTCTGAGGATAACGTTTATTAATCCAATCTATATAAGAGGACTCTGTCTGGAATCTCTTATTGAGCTGTTCCAACTCCTGAACAGTATACTTTGAAAAGTCGAAATCTCCATAACCATAAACGGGTGTTTCCGTATACTTCTTAGGAATTGCCTTGCTAAGAGCACCAAACCAGTTCTTCTCAGCATTGTATAAACCAGCACGAGCAGACAATGCGTCTTTTGGCTTATTATTGCCACCGCCCTGATCTCCTCCGCCTTTCTTCTTTCCTTCACCTTGCTGATTACCATCTTTATTTCCATAAGACGGTTTACCCCAAGGTCTTCTCTTGGCTACTTCATCACCCTGAAAAGGTCTTTTACCAGAACCTCTACGATAACGACCGGAGTTCCAGTTTCCTATATGCATAAGATACTCTTCGGGTTCTTCATTTTGAGAACACCTGTATTCGTTATACATTATCGCTTCACTCCTTTCTGTTTATTGTTGGTTTTCTTTTTATCTTCGTATTTATTATGCAAAGCATTACCATAATGTCTAGTCAATCTAGCTCCATAAACAACTGAAGAATCTCTAGCAGCCTTGTTTACTTCATCGCCTGTAAGCTGTCTGGTTTCGATCTTACGAAGATCCTTATCAGTATTAAACATTATCTGTGGATCATAAGTATGGAACGTTGAATATTTCATATCATTAACATCACGAACAGAACCATAACCCTTCTTCATAAGTTCATTATAGAAATTCTTACCACTATCATAGTAGAATCCATATTTGGTTCCAGTTATCTTTGATGTAGCGTCTCCCCAGTCAGTCAAACCAACATTAAAGAACTCATATCCAACATCGCGCATCGTTCGATTATACTTAATACGGTCTCGAATAGAACGATTCTTGTTCTTATCAGCTTCTTTAAGTTCATCGCGCATCTTAGAGAAACTTTCAGGATGCCATTCCGTATGGAAATCCACTTTATTCCAGAAATCCTTCTGTAATTCTTTATCTCGTTTATACTGATCAAAGAATACTTTAGAAGCAACCTTCTTACCTGCGCCCTTAACGTCTTTATCGTTAACGTAGTGCGTTTGATAGGAAGGATCCGTAGAATTAGCCCTCTCATTTTGAATTTTAGTATAAATACCTTTATAGAAATCAACATCGTGTTGATTTATACTCATCCATTTACTCTGATGCTGAGGTCCATTAGGATTCTTACCAACGTTCCAAATGTCTGTACCAGCAGGTATTACATAATCGGCATCCAAATCCATAATACTTTTGGTACTGCGTTTCATTTCGTCAACAATATTCCTACCCATATCAGTAGAGGTAAGAAGACCATAGATTTGTTTGTCTACGGCATTATGATCTTTCTCATCTTTGTCTATAACAGTCTTAGCAATAGCAGCAGCACCAATAGTAGCAAGTACTCCTCCTGCTATGGCCGCTCCCTTAGCTACTCTATTAACTCGATCTCGTTCGCTTTCGTATTCGCCATAACCATAGTGCTCTCTTCCTTCTTCAGTGAGAGTACCATCTTCATTTTGATACCTTCGGACACCCCACTTCTGTCCTAGGATGCCGTGATGATAGAGATCGTCAGTCATGAGGTAATCCAAACAGCATCCCTCCTTAATATATTAACTATTTCGTAGTGAAACATTTCCTACATAATCAGCTATTCGAGTGTCGACTATACTATCAAGCGTAGAATATTCACTATTTCTACCCCAAGTAGCACCTCGACGTTTAAGATCAGCAGCTAATCTTTTAGTAATGTCGTCACTGATGTCTGACCACAATCTTCTAGCTGCAACATTCTGCTGCAATTCAGACTTAGATGCTTTCTTATAAAATTTATCTCTAAAATCTATTTCTGATAAAATACCTTTAGTTTCGCTAGTCAATTTCTTATCTAATTCACTATCTATCCAATCGTGAACATCGTCAAGACTTATTTTATTGCCATACTTATCGACACAATTCCAATCTATATTATTGTTATAATAAAATGAACTATGTGCAAGTTCATCATCATACTGTTCGGCTCTATTAGAAAGTATTCTTATGGCTGCATGATACATTTCAGTTTCTCTATCCATCATTTCACTTCCTTACTCAAATGATTCGACATTGACCTTGTAAGCATAATACGCATCGAGTAATGCCGCTACACAGTCAATCTTTTCCTCGCGTCGTTTCTTATATAGTTTTCGGTTTCCATTGGTATCTTCAAGAGCTATACAATGTCCCATAGTAAAGGACATTATCTCTTGGTCAAATATAAGCATACGTTCACTGGCGAGCTTCTTTATCTCACCAAGAGGAACACTTTCTGTCTTGACACCCTGTTGAACCTTAGTGACACCAAATTGTGTATTCTCAGAACACCAACGATCAACAAACTCTCTTGCATTGTACGGATCGAAACCAAACGATCTAACATCATACTCGTTTTGAGAAATGTAACGGTCAAGCTCGTCATACACAGCCATCATGTCGAGAACTGCACCATCCATTACAACAAGAGATTCTTCAGCAATAAACTGATCGTACTTATCTCGCAGCGATTCATGTAAACGTCTATATGTAAGCTCAGTTATGTAGTTTCTAGTCTTCACACCAAAGCATCCATTACCAAGAGGAAATAGGAACGTGAATGCACAGAAGTCGTCTCCCTGCGAAAGGTCTGCTCCAAGTGAACAACCCATGTTCCAATAATTCTTTCTTGGAAATCTCTGGATCTCGTCAAAGGTAAAGAAGTAAACATAACCTTCTGTCGGTATACCAAATCTCTTAGCCAGAATATCGTTACGTGCAGAAGGAACATTCTCTGCTCTTTCTACTTCACGCTGATAGGTATCATAGCTAACAGTCTTACCAAGATTCGGATTAGCCTTGATCCACATCTCAGGTCGCTTGATCTCATCAATAGAATCCAGCTTATACCACCAGATACTAACATGATCGTTCTTATACTCGCCTCTAAGAATCTTTGTAAGTTCCATTTTGATTGAGTCACCGATACCATTTCGTACCGTACCTTCTGAACTCGTTGCCAGAATAACATAATCGTCGATCTTGGCTGCACCCTGCTCAATAGCACCTATAGGATCTTCTCTAATAGGACAGGAAAGCCACTCGTCGACTGTGTTGTATTTTGATCTGTAACCCTGAAGCTTGTCTATGCTCATTGGCACGCTCTCAAGCAGAGAAGCGGTCATGAAGTTTTCGATACCCTTCTTAGTAGAAGCAAGTTTCTTTCTCAAAGCAAAGTTACCAGTTGTATTCTGTAGAGATCCTTCTGTGAGGAACTTAAACAACGGTCCTCTTGCTCGAAGTATTGCTGTCTTGATCGGGCTAATAACTTCTTCAGACTGCTTAATAGTCGGTGCTGTTGTGAGCTGATGCGTAGTAGATCCGTCAACGATTAAACCATATGCCTGAACAAATCCTTCATACAGGGTCTTTGCTGCAGATCTTCCAACGATCAGATACTGTTTGTTAATCAGTCGCCTTTTAATGTCTCTCCAAACATAACGACCTCCGAGCCCGTGTTCAAAAGGTTCGAAGGTCTTTACGTGTTCGAAGTAATACCAGCCAAAGAGTTCTTCTCCCCAAAGCTTAAAGCTATCAAGAAGTTCAACCGGGCTACCATCTGTTAGAGTCATCTCATTCTCACAGAATTTAACCCAACCTTCAACTGGTTCTGGATCGTAGTAATATTCGGGATTTGCAATAAAGCCATCGATTCGTTCCATTTCCATAGAGACTTCATGACTTATTGGTATTAGGCCTCGTAATACGGCATCCCGAAATTCGCCATAATACTTAGGCACAGCCGTATTAGATAACATTTTGAACGCTCCTTGGTTTAGCTATTAAAGAGTGAAAGTTTTGTTGGGGAAACTCTTGCTTACAAAGATGATGCTTTTACCATTAGGATTTACAACGTAATCTGTGTAATTGGTATTACGAAGTATATCTCTAATCTGCTTATCTTCATTAGGAGTTATTACATTATCGCCTCTGAGGAACTGAGATACACTAGAAGTAAGAGCAGCAAGAATCTCTTCATCTCTCTTCATCTTAGATTCCTTCTGAAGCTTAGCGTTTTTGAGCTGTTCGTCTGCAAGTGCCTGACGAGTGTCAACATTGGTCTTCTTATTCTTTGTCTGATCATTGTTATACATTGTTCTATGGAAAGAGGCACCAGCATTAGAAAGACCTTCGGCAGCGCTTCTAAGCCAACCCTTCTTAGCATGTTCAAGTTCCATATCGTTATAGTTGTCCATCACTTAATCCTCCTTACGGTTTATTCTTCTTTCCAAGATTGATAGTAGCATCGTCGTTCCATATGCTATCCAACAGATCACGTCTATTAAGACCGTTCTTAAGTTTAGCAAGGTCAGACGTGTTCATCCACTTAACATCATAACCAAGATTGCTGGTATCAAGATCGTATTTCTTAAGATTTCTAGCTGACCATGCTGGCTCATCATCAAGGCCTGTCTGTTTCTTAGCTCTATGCGCGCCTACATTATAGCCAACACCAGCAAGAGCCGCAGATCCAGCCATACCAGCTGCAGCAACAGCGGGATTAGCAAGACCCATACCACCTATAAGACCAAGGCTAGCAGTTGTAGCGGCACCGCCTATACCTAAGATGTTAGCCATTCGGAAAGATCTGTTAGCCCAGAGTTCCTTTGCTGCATCTCTTTCGTTCTGTTTCTCAAGATCGCGTCTTCTCATGTCAGCATCACCAGCAGCGGCAATAGTCGTGTTACCTTTATTGTCAACAGTAACATATGTTGTAAGATAACGCTTCTTACCAGCAGGTGTAAGAGTACCATCTTCGTTCTGGAATCTTCTTATACCCCACTTCATACCGAGAATGCCATGATGGTAAAGTTCCTCATCGGTCATGGGAATTGATTTTGAGTGTTCAAGAGTATCGAAATAGGAATCATAAGCATGACGCATAGAGTCTTTCTTCTTACGTTTATCTTCTTCATCTTTTGATTTGCTAGAATCCTTAATTTTTGTAGCGACCTTCTGAGCAGTATTAGAAATTCTCTTAAGATTGCCTTTTCCGAATGCAGAATCGTTTATAACTTGATAAGCAGCATCGTAGTTTTTATCCCATCGTGCTTGCCTATCATAGTCTCTTTCGTATATAGGATATGGTTTTCCGTCTTTACTCCAAATAACATAATCCCAATCTCGATCAAGATCTACATCAAGACCATAACGACTCATCCACTCTTTTATAGTATCAGACTTTATTTTACCTATATTAGGATCACGAGTAAGATCGAGATACACTATATAATTAAGTCCTCTATCTTTAAACCCTTCTCTAGAGCGTTTCTGTATAATGTCAGCTATCTGATTTTTATACTTATCGTACAATATATCGTCTTTCGTACGTGTAGGATTGACTCCATACTCTCTACGATCACGGTTATTAATAGCATGATACAGTTCTTTGCTAATAATTGCAGTGGTCAACGTAATACACTCCTTTCAATTTTAATCAACGCCGCGATACTCTTTCATAGCTTCCATAGCTTGTTCAAACAGATCCTCGATGCGCTTCGAAGACTTGAGATTCTCAGTTTTAGCCTCGAGAAGTTCAACCTGTTTCTTGAGTATCTCACGTTCTGTCTTTTCTTTCTCGGTTGCAAGCTTCAAGAAGTGTGTAATCACCTGTGAACTTGCTGTTCCATCCATTAACTGCTGTTCGGCAAGGTCTACTGCCAGTGCTATAAGCTGATTCTCTCGTGCTTCGGGAGTCATAGCCGGTCGTAGAGGCCTCACCTCAGAAGTTCGAGGGGTCTTCTTTGGCACTTTTAGTCACCTTCCTTATCCGTTCTGAAGTAATTTTGAGACATTTGTGTATCAGTCATCGCATCGTTCTAAGGATGTTTTG
>JAEIGA010002489.1_pt1 | contig 29379 bp, 44 predicted proteins | sample 9270691 | NCBI WGS metagenome assembly JAEIGA01 (sample SAMN17057246, study PRJNA624740) | gut metagenome | biome: biome; isolation source: fecal sample | host: Bos grunniens | place: China: Xizang | collected 2019
GCTGATGCTTTCGTATTTCATTTTTTCTGTCTGGGGGGGTATAAAATAAAAATTGTAAAAATTTTGTAATAAATTCAAAAAAGGACTGATGTTTGATGAAAAGACAAAAATTTTCAGCAAAAAAAGAACAAAAGAAACTAAAAATGATTGTTTCACAGTTGCCGGAAGAGTTGGCACAGATCACCGAAGGTTTGGTGGAGGATGCTTCCTTCATGGCAGAGCAGCTGGAGATCCTTCGGGATCACATTGACAAGAACGGATGGTCCGAGACCTGGCAGAACGGAGCCAATCAACATGGCAAGAAGTCATCCGTAGAAGCAGAGGCCTACATCAAGATTCAAAAACAATATGCCTCTGTCATTAAGCAGCTGACAGATTTGCTTCCCAAAAATTCCGAAGTTTCCGGAGCAGCCAAAGAGATCATGGAATTTGTTGGAAGCACTCGCAATAAATGAATTACCCAAAGCAATATCTGGAAGCCATCCTCTCCGGTGAAGAGGTAGTTTCCGACAAGGTCCGCATAGTGTACGAGAGGGAAGTAGGATGGATGTCAGAGCCTCCGGAAGATTTTCCGTTTTACTTTGACGAAGCAGAAGGCCTCCGGCACATAGAGTTCATTCAGAGATTTTGCAAGCATTCCAAAGGACGGTTTTCCGGAAAGCCTGTTGTCCTGGAGTTATTCCAGAAGGCAAAGATTCAGTTGGCATTCGGATGGCGGTGGAAGGAAACAAAGTTCAGACGATTCCGGGAAGTGTTCGATCTACGAGGACGGAAATGCGGAAAGTCCACAGAGACAGCAGCAGTGGAATGGGATATGCTGATAAATGACAAGGAGCAAGGTCCGGAAGTTTACTGTACAGCAAACAAGAAGGATCAGGCGGACATCATCTATCAGGAATGCGTGAACATGCGCTTGCAGTCTCCGGCATTAAAAGCAATCACCAAAAAGAGACAGTCAGACATTTACTGTGATTTTAACTTCGGAAAAATCAAATGCCTGGCATCCGATACATCAACAATGGACGGTTTGAATCCGTCCTTTTTTAGTCTTGATGAGCTGCATGCCATGAAGAATTCGCAGCTCTATGATGTAATGATTCAGGGCCAGTCCATGAGAGACCAGCCTCTTGCATGGCTTATCACTACAAATGGAATGGTCCGGGAAGGATTCTTTGATTCGCATTATGCCTATGCAGAGCAGGTGGCAATGTGGACAGTGCAGGATTATACATTCCTTCCGCTGCTTTACGAATTGAACAATCGTAATGATTGGCAGGATCCGAAGCACTGGCCGGAAGCAAATCCGGGATTGGGAAAGATTAAAAGCATCAAAACTTTGGAACAGTTTGTGGAAAGAGCAAAAGCGGATGCCAGTTTTCTTCCAACAGTCATGACAAAAGACTTCAATAAGCCGGCAACGCAATTTGCTTCCTGGCTGACATTTGAAGAGCTTGTCAACGAAGAGACTTTCACAATGGAGCAGGTTTCCAAGTCTTATGCCATTGGCGGATGTGACTTGTCAGCAGTGGGTGACTTAACATGTGCAACACTTCTGATTCGGAAGCCTGACAACAACAAGATATATGTGGTCCAGAAGTATTTTATTCCGCAGTCAAAACTTGATTATTTGGACAAGACAAAGTCCAAAGAAGCTCCATACAAATTATGGGCGGAGCAGGGTTGGCTGCATATATGCGAAGGAGCACAGGTAAACTATTCTGCAGTGACAGCATGGTTTGTGGAAATGGTGGAAAAATATGACATCAGGCCATTGTGGGTTTGCTATGACCGGGCCTTGTCAGGATATTGGGTGCCTGAAATGGTGGAGTACGGATTCGATCTTGAGAAAACTGCCCAGGGGCCATTCACTTGGAACCAGCCCATGCGCGAGATGCAGGCGGCATTCCATGAACACAGAGTAGTTTATAACAACAATCCGATTCTTCGGTGGTGCCTGGCAAACACAGGAAAGAAGTCCACAAAGACGGATTCAATTGAAATGATTCAGCCGGTTAAAATCCAGCAGAACAGAAGGATTGATGGTATGGTCTCCCTTCTGAATGCTTGGGTGGGATATGTCAAACATTATGATGAATATGTGCCTTTTGTGAGGTAAAGAACATGGGATTTTTTCAAAATCTGTTTAAGTCAATAATCAAGGACAAACAGCAGACACAGACCTATTCACAGTTTCAGGAGCTTGGAACATTCAAGTCTTATTTTGGCTCTTTTGGAAATGATATTTATGCTTCGGATGATGTCCGGGCATGCATCAGGGCCTTAAGTGAGAACACTTCCAAAGCGAATCCAAGAAGTACAGTCAAAAACATTGAGTATTTGCTTGGATTAAGACCAAATAAGTTCATGAATGGAAAAGACTTCCTGGAAAAGCTCCGGAACATCTTAGAAGTGAAAAACACTGCATTTGCCTTCATAGATCGAGACGATAAAGGTAATGTAGTGGCAATCTATCCGGTGCCTTATCAGACTTTTGAAGCGGTGGAATATAAAACAAGACTGTTCATTCAGTTCCAGTTTGCAGGAACAGCAGCACAGCAGTTAGTGATTCCCTGGGAAGATTTGGTGGTGCTCCGGAAGGATTATTTGAATTCCGACATTGCAGGTGAGAACAATCTGCCTTTACTTGGAACTTTGGATGTGATCGGCACAATGGATAAAGGATTGCAGAATGCAGTAAAAAGCACTGCAAACCTTCGAGGAATTTTAAAATCCACCAAAGCAATGCTCTCTCCGGAAGTATTGAAGGCTCAAAAGGATGCCTTTGTGAAAGACTACATGAATGTGTCAAACGAAGGTGGAATTGCTTCTTTGGATGGCACACAGGAGTTCAAGGAAATCAATTTGAAGCCGACAACAGCAACAGCGGAAGAAATGAGTGATTTCCGGGAAAGAGTTTACCGGTATTTTGGTGTCAATGAGAAGATTATCAAGGCAAATTACACCGAAAGTGAGTATGATGCCTTTTACGAGTCCAGAATCGAGCCATTCTTAGTGGCTTTGAGCTTGGAACTGACTTATAAGATATTCACGGAGCGAGAAAGAGCCTTCGGAAATCGAATTTGGTATGAATCAAACAGATTGCAGTTTGCATCCGCAAAGACCAAGATTTCAATGGTTCAGTTGGTGGACAGAGGACTTATGACTCCGAATGAATACAGAGAACTGTTCAACATGGCACCGTATGAAGGCGGTGACGAATTTGTTTTAAGACTTGACACAGCCAAGACCGGAGACACAACAGGAGAAGTAGGAAGGCCGGCAGAAAGCGAGGGTGAAGAAAATGCCGTATAGAGAAGAACGAGAATACAGAAATATGCCAATGATGGTAACAAGGGCAGCAGGAGAAGGAGAAGAGCAATCTTTCATGGTAGAAGGATATGCAACAACCTTTGAGCCTTATGTTCTGTTTGAATTTGATGGAGTTCAGTACAAAGAACAGATCATGCCGGAAGCATTTGAAGATTGCGACATGACAGATGTGATTTTTGTAAAAGACCATGAAGGAACTGTATTTGCAAGAACAAAGAATGGTTCACTTGAATTGAATGTGGACAATTATGGACTGCTTACAAAAGCAGATCTTGGACGAACAAGTGCAGCAAGAGAAATGCATGAAGAAATTGAGGCTAAGATGTACACTCAAATGTCATTTGCATTTACGGTTGCAGAAGATTCATACGATACAGAGCAGCACTTAAGAAAAATCAGAAGAATCAAGAAGCTCTATGATGTATCAGCGGTATCTTTCCCGGCCAATCCCGGAACAGATATATCAGTGGCGACTCGATCTCGGTTTGATGGATTTATCGAACAGGAGAAAGCGGAGAGACTTGCAAAAGAGGCAAAACTGGCAGCAGCAAGAAGTAAGTATTTTTACGAAAGGAGCAAAGGATCATGGAATTAAAAGACATGAACTTGCAGGATGTTGAAGCCAGACTTGCAGAGATTGATGGTTTGGTTCAGGCATCCGAGAGCGAGGAAGAAATCAGGTCTCTCACTGAAGAGATGAAAGAACTTGAGACTCGCAAGGCAGAGCTGAAAGACCTGGAAGAAAGAAAACAGGCAGCAGCAGAAATTCAGGAAGGAAAGACTTCCGCAGAAGTAACCACAATTGAAGAAAGAAAAGGAGAAGAAAAGATGAAAGACATCAAAGAGTACAGAAATTCTGTTGAATACATCAATGCATTTGCAGAATATGTTAAGACCGGTAATGCTGATGAGTGCAGAGCACTGTTAAGCACCAATGTTGGAGATGCTGGTTCCGTAGCAATCCCTGACTTTGTATATGACGAGATTAAGACTGCCTGGGATCGCAACGAAATCCTTCAGTTAGTTCCGAAGGAAGAAGTTCCCGGAAATCTTCAGGTTCAGTTCGAGATTAGCGGAACTGATGCTGTAATCCATGATGAAGGTTCCGGAGCAGTTTCTGAAGAAGTTCTCCAGCTTGGTATTGTAACCTTAATTGCAAAGAACATCAAAAAGTGGATTTCTGTTACGGATGAAGTAATGGATATGAGAGGCCAGGCATTCTTAAACTACATTCTTCGTGAGCTGAATCACAAAATCATGAAGAAGGCAGCAGATGAACTGGTTGGAAAGATTGCAAATCTTCCTGCAAGTGCTACCAAGACTACTCCGAATGCCGGTGCTGTTACTATGGCTCCTGCAGTTGGAACCGTTGCAGCGGCTATGGGTGAACTTTCTGATGATGCATCCAATCCTATTGTTATCCTCAACAAGAAAACTTGGTCTGCATTCAAAGCAGCAGCTTATGCAGCAGGTTATCCGATTGATCCGTTTGAGAATCTTCCTGTTCGTTACAACAACAGCCTTCCTGCATACGCAGATGCAACAGCAGGTCAGGTTTACATGATTGTTGGTGATCTTGGATATGGTGCACTTGCAAACTTCCCTAAAGGATTTGTTCCAACTTACAAGATTGATGAGAATTCCAAGAAGAAAGAAGATCTTGTAGAGATTCTTGGTAAACTCTTCGGAGTAGCAGAGCCTGTTGCTTGTAGAGCATTTACTCTTGTTAAGAAACCTGAATCCATTTAAGGAGGTGCAATATGAAGGCATCCGTACTCAAAACATATATTGATAAATACACCGGAAATCAGGTTCTTGCAGGAAGCATCATTGAGTGTGCAGAGGACAGAGGCCGGTTCCTGGCGGAAAAAGGCTATGTGAGACTGGCAGATGTTGAGAAAGCGGAGCCTGAAGCACCGATTGAGAAGAAGGAAGAAGAAAAGCCGAAACCGGTAAAAAAAGCACCGGCAACAAAAGCAAAATCAACTAAGAAATGATTCGGAAGGAGTAAGAAATGGCAAACGATACACCAACAATTTTCGATAAAGTCAAACTTGCTCTTAGAATAAGCCATAACCTTCTTGATGGAGAAATCGTAGAGGTAATAGCTTCTGCCCGGCAGGAGATGATCCGGGCAGGAGTTGCCGAAGCGGTGGCAAATGAGGATGATGGTCCGGACGAGTTGGTTGAGACTGCTATAAAAACTTATGCTTTGGAATATTACACCAGAGACATGAAGGAAAAAGATGGTTATGCAGAATCCTTCAAATACCAGTTGGATAATTTGCGTAAGACATATCCGGCAACGGAGGTGAGTTGATGTTTAACGAAGTTATCAAGTTAATGACGGAAACAGAGACCACAAACGAATACGGAGATGCAGTAAAGACATTCACGGAAAGACAGATTTTTGCCGAAGTTCGGAGTATATCACAGACTGAATTCTATCAGGCACAGGCTCTTGGCTTGAAGCCGGAGATCAAGTTTGTGATTGCGGATTTCCTTGATTACAAAGGAGAAAAGCAGTTGAAATATACTCCATTCGGTGAAACAGAGCAGATTTATGATGTGATAAGAACATACAGAGACAAAATAAACCTTGAAATTGTATGTAAGCGAGGAATTGATTGATGAGTGCTCCGAAATCCGTTGTCAAAGTGAAAAAGGATGGAGTGGAATACACTTCCAATGTAGATGCAGCGCAGTATTATCTGTTCGAATTGAGCAGAGCTGCACTCCGGGATGTTGGAAAGTTCGTCAAGACAAAATGGAGAGAAGCTCTCTATCAAAATTTTAAAAAGCACACCGGAAATGCAGGAAGGGCAACATCATACACTGTTTTATCCGGAAAAAATACCAAATATCCGAGAGTTGAGATTGGTCTCAAAACAAAGACGGTCAAAGGCTTTTATTCGTACTATCAGGAATTTGGAAGCAGTCAGACTCCGAAACTCGGATTGCTGACAGAAGCGGTGGAGAGCAACATTCCGACAATCGTTAAGATTGAATCGAAATATCTAAGTGGATTGGAAAGCGAAGCACAGGCACTGGCCTTAATAAGCAGTGAGGATGATTATGAGGACGAATGACCTTAAAAAGTTGGTGCAAACCAAATTAAAAACACTCACAACAAATGTATATCATGAGATTGCAGACAAAGATGCGGTCTATCCGCACATTGTATTCAATTTCCGGAGAATAGACTTGCAGGATCTAAGCCGGCAGGATTACATTCTGGAAGTGGATTTGTGGGATAAAGGAACCAGTACAACAGCGGCGGATGACCTGGCAGATTCGATTGAGAATTTGCTTCAGGGAAAGAATCTTCCGCAGACTAATATTTTGCCGACATTTTACTTGATAGACAGACGAAACATCTTAGATGAGGACAAGTCAATCAGACACAGACAGATACAGTTTCAAATTCAAAATTATGAAAGGTAGGAAAAGCCATGAAGTACACTGGAACAGGAAAAGTAGAAGATGCTGATTTCCGGGAAGTGAAGTGGGTTGGAGAGAGCAAAGGCGGAAACGCAGTTGAGATCAAAATTAAAAATGCCATCAACATGGGTAACATTGAATGGACTTATGCTGAAAAGAATGACATTGTTCCCAATATCGAGTTTACTTCCTGCTATGACAACACGAATGAAGCATCCAGCAGCACTGACGAGACCTGGGAACTTTATGTGAACGGAACTATTTCACAGGCAGCAGATGGTATCATTCTTGGTGCCGGAAAACTCTATGTTGACGGAAACCTGATTGCACTTTCAAGAGGCGGCGGAAGTTTCAATGTTGAAAGAGAGTACAGAAATATCAATGCTGACGGTGACAGAGGCCCGGTTAAGGGAAGAGTCCGCATGGAAGGTTCCATAGCAAAGCTCTCAATGAATGTATTGACGATTTTGGACAGCCTTCAGAATCTCTATACTTCAATCGAAGCATCAGCTTAAGCAACAAAACACAAATCAATGAAGGAGTGCAGGGGATTTCCTCTGCACTCTTTTTTATTTTTAGGAGGAAAACAGAATGCGAAAATTAGAGACAGGTGATGTATTTGCCTTTTTAAGAATGACAAAAAAGATTGGAATAACAGAAGAACTGAAAAAACTGATAATGTCAAAAGACAGTATTCAGGATTTGACAGCAGAATCATTTGGATATGATTTGATATTTTTATTATTTGACAAAGCGGCAGAGGACAATTCAGAGAGCGAAGTATATAAGTTCTTGTCAGGGCCTTTGGAGATGGAACCGGAAGAAATCAAGAAAACGGATACGATTGAACTGATGGAAATGCTTAAAGGCATAGCTGAACCGGAGAAGTGGAAGAGTTTTTTTACATCAGCATCCAAATTGATGAAATAAGACTGAAAGATTTATTGCTCCGGAGATACCATCAAATTGATTTTATCAAGGACATGGAGTTGGGAGACCTGCTGGAGCTTATCAATTTGGCATTGGAAGAAGAAAAACGAGAAGAAAAGAGGCAGGAATGGTTACATCTCCTGCCTTTAATGATTACAAGTGGAAAATACATGGCTTTCAATGATTACTATGACATGGCAACAGGTAAGAACATTGATATGAGGCCTGCAGATGTAATCATGGCAGAGATAGATGCAAAGCATGAAAAGGTAAAGAAAGATGGCACTTGAGATATTCAAATTAGTTGGAAGCATATTTATTGATACTGACAAAGCGAATGAATCTTTGCAGAAAACAGATAAAAAGGCTTCAAACTTTGCAGAAAACATGGGAAAAGCAGGAAAAGTGGCAGCAGGAGCAGCCGCTGCAATTGGAACTGCTATTGTTGGTGCCGGAACTGCAATGGTGGGAATGGCAAATGATGCAAGCCAGATGGCAGATCAGATTGACAAGGCATCCACAAGAATGGGAATAGGAACAGACGAGTTCCAGGAACTGCAATATGCGGCAGAGCAGTGCGGAGTACAGATGGAAACTTTGGAAAGTGCTGCAAAGAAGCTCGAAGGAACTGACATGAACTTTGATGAGGCAATCAATCAAATCATGTCATTACAGACAGCAGAAGAGAGATCTGCAATGGCAGCAGACTTGTTTGGAGAGAAACTGGCTTATACATTGTCTCCCATGATTGAACAGTCAGGAGAAGATTTCAATGGTTTGAGAGAACGGGCACATGAACTTGGACTTGTGATGTCAGAAGAGGCGGTTAAGACCGGAACAGAGTATGGAGATTTATCATCAGACCTGCAGAAATCATTTGGAATGCTCAAAACAAACCTTGGTTCTGCATTGTTCCCGGTCCTAAATTCAGTCATTAAAAAACTGATTGAATTTATGCCGAAACTGCAGGAAATAGGGCAGAGAATAGGACCAATTGCAAGTGATTTCATTGATAAATTGATTCCGCCATTGGCAGAACTGGCAGGAACATTATTGCCGGTATTGTTAAGTGCAATTGGTGAAATCATTCCATTATTGGCAGATATAGTATCATCAATAGTTCCTGTATTGGTTAGTTTATTCACGGAACTGACTCCGATATTGGTGCAGATCATACAGGATGTGCTTCCGGTATTTGCAAATATCTTAAGTATGATTCTGCCGTTGATTTCAACAGTATTACAGTTCTTAACACCGATTTTAGGACTTGTATTGCAGTTGGTAACACCATTATTGCAGTTGGTTACGGCAATTCTGACACCGATTTTGGGATTGATTACAGCAATTTTGACACCATTATTGCAGCTTGTTACAGCTATTTTGACTCCGATTATCGGTATTATTTCAGCTCTTTTGGAGCCGTTGACACAAATACTGACTATGATTTTGGAGCCGCTGACAGGACTGCTTGATGTAATTTTAGAGCCTTTAATCAGTTTGCTGGATGCAATCCTTCCTCCGTTGCTGACATTGCTTCAGCATGGAATTGAGTGGTTATCTCCAAAACTGACAGCTGCATCCGATTTCCTGACAGGATTCTTCAATTTTTTGGTGCAAGAATTAAGAGACAATCTGCCGAAGGCATTTGAGAAGTTCAGTTCATTCATTAAGGGATTTTGGGAAGGCTTAAAAGGATTCGTTAAAGATGGAATCAATTTCTACATCAGAAGTATCAATACTTTGCTTGAAGGCCTGAACAAAATTAAGCCTCCTGAATGGCTTGCAGAAAAGACAGGCATCCAGGGAGTAAACTTCAGTCCGATTCCTTTACTTGCAGAAGGTGGAATTGTAACAAGACCGGGATCTGCAGTTGTAGGAGAAGAAGGACCGGAACTTTTGAACCTTCCGTCAGGTGCAAGTGTGGTTCCTTTGAATCAGGCAGGTGTTGATTATGAAAGAATGACAGAGGCATTTGTTACAGCACTTCGGTTAGTTGCTCCGGAGCTTCGGACAGTAGTAGAAGGAGATGTGGATCCTGACAGATTGATTAAGTTGACAGTCAGAGCAGATCGAGAGGCAAGAATGAGCAGAGGAAAGGGGCTGTATGAAGCATGACATACAATGGTTATAGACTGATTATAAATGGGATAACAATATGGAACAGCCTGGTTTCTAAAGGTACATATCAGGCAGTTCCACAGAAAAGGATTGCTGCGAGCTGGGAAGATGCAAACTTGATTGAACATGAAGAAGTGCTGTCAAATCGAAAGATGGACATTTCATTTGCACTCCGGGAGAGATCATTGGAAGAACAGGATTCCTTAAAAGGAATTACAGCATTGCAGGAGAATATTCCGGTGACATACTGGGATGATAATTCTTGCTCATATAAGACAGGAACTTTCAAAATGGAAGCACCGAAGTTTCAGCACAAAGACACTATTGGAGGAATCTTTTACAAGCCGACAGCAATTCATCTGACAGAATATTAAGGAGGCAACATGATTTCTTATGCAAACAAGAATCTATTCCGGAATCAGAGCGTAGATAAAACACTTTCTCTAACCGGAACAGGAGTTAGTATAGATAATTCTAATATTAGAAAAGAAGAATGTGAACTGGAAGAAGTGCTGAATTCGGAGAATTATCTGAATTTTGGAGAATGCAATGCTCATAAGTTATCGGTTACAGTTGGTTATTATGCAAACAGTATTGCAGGAAAACAGATAACTGCAAAAATCACTCCGACAGGCGGAGCGGATCTTCCGTATGGACAGTTTAAAGTGCTTTCAGATTTTCCGACAGCGGATAAACGATTTCGGAAGATAGTGATGATGGATAAACTATATGACATTCTGAAAATGAATGTCACAGATTGGTACAACACACAGCTTCCTGACACGGAGACAACAAAGACAATCAAACAGCTCCGAGATTCATTCTTTTCATTAGTTGGAGTAACACAAGAAACAGTTACACTTCCAAATGACAGTGTTACGGTCACAAGGACAATTGAACCTTCTAATTTAACAGGTAAAACGGTACTTAATAAAATATGCCAAGGAAATGGATGTTTCGGAAGAATCGGAAGAACAGGAAAATTTCAGTATGTATTTTTGGATGTGCCGGCAGCAGGATTGTTTCCGGCAGATGATCTATATCCGGCAGATGATTTATATCCGGAAGAATATGGATTTGAAAGCAATGAAACATTTGCAAATGGCACTTATTTGAAATGCACTTATGAAAATTATCTAACATCTGTGATTGATAAAGTTGTAATTAATGATGCAGAAAATAAGGCAGCAGGATCAGCAGGAACAGGAAACAATGCTCTGATTATAAGTGATAACTTCTTGTTTTTCGGAAAAGAGGCAGCGGAATTGAATACAATTGCTGCAAACATTCTGGACAAGGTTGGTGGATTATGGTTCCGGCCGGCAGAAATTGAAGCAGTGGCAGAGCCTTGGATGGAATGCGGAGACGGAATCAGAGTTCACACTGTAGATGGAGTAGATGTTGACACTTACATTCTGTCTCGAAAGATTAAAGGCATCCAGGCACTATTTGATTCAATTAGTTCAGACTGCCTGGAACAAAGACCGAATGATGGAAATACAACATCAGAGCAAATCAATCAACTAAAAGGAAACGAAAACAGAATTGAGGCAGACTTGATTCAGGCAAAGAAGGTTATTGCGGAAGAAATAGAAGCTGACAGGGCAAGAATTGGAGATTTGGAAGTCACAAGAGCCACAATTCAACAGTTGAATGCAGTAGATGCAAAGATTGATAATCTGACAGCCATAGCGATTACTACACAGAATTTGAGTGCGCAGACGATTTCAGGCAATCAGATTTCCGGTGGTACGATTAGTGGTGTAAATATAAATGCATTGGCAGTAAATTGTACGAATGTCGATTCTAATGGATTTACTTTTAGAGGCACTGGAGTAGCATGGGTTACAATAGCAACTGGAGAGACAGTTTTGGGAGTTGAACAACCTATATGATTGATAATTATAAAATTCGACAATTTGAAGATACCGTTATTGATATGTTTAATAAATCTGATTTGCAGATTGAGATTAAGCGAATCATAGCACAGAATGTGTTAAATCTGCTGACAAAAAAAGCGGATGAAATAATTATGCAGGAAATAGCAGAGAACAAAAAGGAGGAGGAATAAGATGGCACATACACCATATACGGGAGTTCCTTGGACGAATAAACCGAGTACAGCATCACCGATAAATGCTACCAATTTGGAAATAATGGACAATGAATTGATTTATTTAGATAATGCAGTTGGTGACTTAAAGAGTGATTCGACATTTTCTGGAACGATTATCGCTACACAAGCAGACTTGTCTACAGGGAGGATGTATTCAGTTCCAAATACATATCCGACTGCCGATGGAAAACTTTGTAAGCAATTAGCATCTTCCAGTAATTCATCATCATATTATACAGAAAATTTAATTGATGTATCTGCATATATAGGCAAAAGCGTTAAATTTGAAATGAATCAGTTTTCGAGCAATTCGGTAAGAGGTTTTGGATTATGTGATGAAAATCAAATTATTACTGCATCATTTAGAGAAAAAGATGCAAATTGGGTATTAAATGAGGATGGAAAATATGAAATTATTGCTGTTATCAATGCACCATATGTATATTTTTCATGTCAAAAAGATTCATCTGTGAGAGTGAATATCTGGGTTGGTGAATATAAGCCATTCGATATTTCAAACAATATATATTTTAACAAATATGACATTGCAAAAGCATTAAACCAAATAAACACAGAAACAAGTGGGGCATATTATGTATCTGTAAATGGGAATGATTCAGGGACTGGGGACAGCCTTTCTCCATTTGCCACAGTCAATAAAGCATTGGAATCCGGGGCAAATACTATATTACTTTCTGCTGGTGTCTATGAGCAAAAAATAGATATGTCATTGGCAAAAGTTCCGATTATAACAATCAATAAAATTACAAAAGATGGAAGAGTTATTTTTAAGAATCCAAATTGTGTAATAGCATCAAGTGAAGAATCGGTAGCAGGTTATACGAATGTAAAGAAAGCATCATATACTCGTACCAATTTAAGTGCCAACAACACATGGGTTTTTCAGGATAATGTCCCGGATGCAACAACACTGATTCCGGATGCTGATAGATTACCACAGCAACGAGGTTATGAATATAGATGTGAGGACACCAAAATTGAAAGATGTACATCTACCGAATTAAATGATGCCTTAACAGAAATAGAAACGGCAGACGAATATAAATTTTATCTTGATACTACGAATAAAATTATTTATTTCAGCAGACCGCAAGCTGTTTCGACAACAAATCCTTTATGTGCCGGATCTGGTGATGATAATCTGTTCTTAAATGCAAGTGAAAATCAAACACTGATATTGAATGGAATTGAAACAAAATATATGGGTTTCAATTTGAATAACACGATAAATTCAAGAGTGAATGATTGTAAATCCGCAAATAGTGTAGCAGCAGGGGCATTTACATATGATTCATGTTTGAATATATGTTTTATTAAGTGTGAGGCAACAAGGTGTGCGAGGTATGATTCCGGTGATGGTTTCAATGGACATTCGTCAAATACAGGAGAGATTTATTCCAAACAGACAACTGCAACACTGATTGATTGTTGGTCGCATGATAATAATGATGATGGATATTCAGATCATGAAAGAAGTGAAACATCCGTATTCGGTGGATTGTATGAATATAATAAAAAAGGTGGTGTAGTTCCGGCATACGGTTCACATTGTTCCTGTTACAGTACAGTTTCAAGGTATAATTATACAGGATTTTTTTATACGGGTGCATCCATTGATTATGGAAAGTATGGGCAGATGCTTTGCGTTGATTGTATAGCAGAAAATAATAAAAACAATGGAGCAGGTGCCGGATTCCGTGTGAGTGGTGACGGAAATACTGTAAAATTGATCGGATGTAAATCCATAGGAAATGATAGAGGATACCAAGCTGGAGATGGAACAAGCATGTTTCTGATTGATTGTTGTACTTTGAACAATACAACTGTAAAACAGGGATCGTCACATATTAGTGTGTCAAATACTACTCTTGTAAACTAATATATATAATGAATTTGAAGAGGGAAGAATAATGGAATGGTGGCAGACAACATTAACAGTATTTGCCGGAATAATTACTTGCCTGACCTTGTGGGATAAAATCGAAAGCAGGGTAAAGTCAGAAAAGCAGCCGACAACTGATTTAAAGACAAGGGTAGAGGTATTGGAGCGGCGAGATCTGGAATACAAAACCATCCTTGCCGGATATGAGGAGAAATTGCAGAGGGATTATGATTCTATCAATGCTATTAAAAAGACCATGAATTTGATGTTGGAGGCTCAATGGGTGCTTGTGGATCATGCAAAGAATGGGAACAACACCAAAGAACTGAATGATGTCAGCGAAAAGCTGAAAGAATTTGTTTTTGACAAATAATGTAAAGGGAGGACTGACTACATGATTTTTAAGAACAACAAAGTTTATGATGTATTCAAATGGATTGCGCTGATTGCTCTTCCGGCAACAGCAACACTGTGGTTCACAGTAGCAAAGATATGGGGATTACCATATATTGCAGAAATTACCGGAACATTGGTAGCGGTAGATACTTTCATTGGTGCTCTGCTTGGGATCTCAAATATTCAGTATCAGTTGGAGGAATACAAAAATGCCGAAAATCATAATGACAGCAAGTGAATACATCCAGAGATTAAAACAAATTGCTGCAAGGAATACATACTATTCCAATAAATGTCCTTATAATTTGTGCTATATTCATTCGGACGGAAGGACTTCCGCAGATTGCTGGAATTTGATTAAAGCTCTCCTGAATGGATATGATGTGAACAAAACCACAGTTGGATATTATCAGAAGGATTTGAGCAATACAGGAGACTGTACTGTTGATGGACTGATTAAGCAATGCACAGATGTTTCCACAAACTTCAAAAAGCTCAAGAACGGAGAGCCAAGACTTCTGTATATGAAGAATCATGCCGGTTCCTATATCGGAGAAGTGGAAATTGACGGAAAATTATACAATGTCATTGAAAGCACCGGAAGCTGGGAGCGGAAGGTGCTTTATTCATGGGTGGATCCTGATGGCAGCAGGAGACATTACAAGGGAGCCATCAAGAATGGAACATGGACCAAACATGGGAAAATGACAGCATGGCTTGATTACTCGGATTCCGGACAAGTTGCACCGGTGCAACATTCCAAGAATCTTGACGAAGTGGCTTTATTGGTGTATAAGGGTAAATATGGCAATAATCCACAGAGAAAAGAAAAACTCAAAGCAGAAGGATTCACGGATGCGGAGATTCAGAGCATTCAGAAGAAGGTAAACGAGCTTGCAAAAGCAAATACCACAGTTCCGAAGGATGATGCAGCCATTTATTACACGGTGAAGGCAGGAGATACATTGACAGCAATTGCCAGAAGGAATGGTACGACAATTCTGAAAATCCTGGAGATGAACAAAGACATCAAAAATCCAAACAAAATCTATGTAGGGCAGAAGATCAGAGTGAAGTAATTGCCCACATATTGCCCACAACAAAATAGAAAAGTGAGAAAATGGCGGTATTTTAAGCAAATAGGCATTTGTTCGACTCCCGTCTACTCCATTTAAGATTTAAGCCTTGAAATCAGCGGTTTCTTAAGAGAAATCAATGGCTTCAAGGCTTTTTTCTTTTGTAAAATGTTCTTTAAAAACAACACTTGTTTTGATGAAAAAACATAATTTTTGCCCACAAATTGCCCACGAAAAGTGTAAAAAAATTATACATCCATGAGACCGGAAACAGAGTCCGCCATCTTCTGCTTGGCTGCATCCATGTTCATGGCATGCTGGTACACAGATTTCATGACTCGGTCAGTGGTCCATCCGCCAGCTTCCAGGATCTGCTTGTCAGAGAATCCGAGTTCATGCATATAAGAAGCAAAGAAGTGGCGGAGCTTGTGTAGGGAGAAGTGAGGAAGGCCGAGCAGCTTCTCCACACGAATCAGTTCTTTGTAAATCATATTCGGAGCACCATTGAAAACATATCCCTGCTTTGCTATCAGTTCGCAAAGATGATCCGGCAGCAGAACAGTTCTTGTGCTTCCGGTGGTCTTGGTGCTCTTAATTATCCATTCTTTTTGTTCATTCTGCACTTTTGCCTTGTTTATCGTGCAGACATTCCCTTCAATATCATCCACAGTCAGCGCACAAATCTCACTTCTCCGGAGACCGAGAACAGCCAGAAGGATGGGCACTTCGTATTTAGTCCCTTTTATGGTACACAATATTGCCTTTATATCTTCCGGAGTGGGAATGTAATCATCCTTGAGTTCTGCTTGAGGCAGTTGCGGACTCTTGACATCTCCACCATAGAATTTGATTACACCAATAATAAATCCGCTGAAGTTCTTTGTGGACTTCGGAGAGTGTTTTTTTGCATACCGGTTAACTTCGGACTGAACAACAGGAAGGTTCAAATCACACACAGGAGTGTGCAGAAATCGGTCCGAAATGGCACGAAGAATGGAGTGGTATGATTTTATTGTGGTAGGAGACAAAATGCTCTCTTTGGACTCAATATAACCTTCCGCTGCATCCTGAAAGCATTGAGCGGTAGAATAGGAGCGAAATTTGTGCTCAAAGAGTTCTCTTGCCTCTGCCTTCGTGGGTTTATGGTCCAAAACAATTCTCAAGCGGTTTCCATTCCGCATCTCCGAAATTCTATAATTGCCGGACTTGAGTTTTTCTATCGTCATATTGTGCCTCCTATCCGATCTTATCTGACAAGGTGGAAGATTCTTTTTTCCGAGTGATGCCAAGAACTGCACATGCGGCTGTTTTAATTTCTTCGGAAGCAGACCGGTATGCAGAAATAAGTTTGACTTCCTCTTCAGTAAGAGGATCCTGTTCTTTTGAATCGTCAGGATAATCAGAAGTAATCAAAGCGGATCGAGAAATAGCAAAAATCTCACACATTTGGTCCACTTTGTTCATTCTTGGAGTTTTAAGGCCGGAACACCAGTTATAGACAGATGTAGTTCCGACACCGAGTTTAGTTGCAAGTTCTGCTTGAGACATATTATTTCTTGCGAGGTAATACTTCAGCTTGGCTGCAAATATTTTGTTGAATTCAGCTTCATTCATATCTATGTGTTCCTCCTTATTTAATGGTAATATAAAAAATATCACAATAAGTGCGAATGTTCAAGAAAAAAATAATATATATTTCACTTTTAGTGTTGACACACTTTAAGTGAAGTGATAATATCATCTCAAGAACTTCGGAAAGGAGGAAAGGTAATGAATAGTTCGGACACACTGAAAATCAGCTTGGCGGCAGCAAGAGTCAATGCGGGACTGACACAGGATGATGTTGCAAGGGAATTCAAAATCAGCAAACAAACAATTGTCAATTGGGAAAAAGGCAAGGCAGAACCATCTATTTTTGTAATGAAGGCCTTGTCTGAACTGTATCACATTCCAATTGACAATATTTTTTTGCCTAAAAAATCCACTTAAAGTGAAGGGAAGGAGGGCTGATGAACAATCTACAAATTTTTCAAAATGAACAATTCCAAGTAAGAACAATCGAGATTGATGGGAAACCATATTTTTGTGCTTCTGATGTTGCAAATGCACTTGGATATTCAAATCCGAGAAAAGCAGTAGGCGATCACTGCAAGGGGGTAACGAAATGTGACACCCTTACTTCAGGAGGGATGCAGAGCCTGTCATATATTCCGGAGGGAGATATTTATAGACTAATTGCAAGATCGCAGTTGCCGGAAGCAGAGAAATTTGAAAAGTGGGTTTTTGACGAGGTAATTCCGGAGATCAGAAAAACAGGTGGTTATCATCTTCCGCAGACATACCAGGAAGCATTAAGGGCATTAGCAGATAAGCAGGACGAACTGGAGAAAATGCTTCCAAAGGCAGAATTTTATGATGCTGTGGCAGATTCAAAACAGGCAATCTCAATTGGAGATGCTGCAAAAGTATTGGATATGGGATATGGACAAAACAATTTGTTCAGGTTCTTAAAACAGCAGGGAATCCTGATGCCAAACAACAGGCCATATCAAAGATACATTGATGCAGGATATTTCAGAGTGATTGAACAGCCTTACGAGGCAAACGGAGAGACAAGGATCAGCTTCAAGCCAATGGTATATCAAAAAGGTTTGGATTTCATCAGAAAAAGAATACGGAAAGAAAAAGGAGAATTGTGACATGAAAGAACAGAGCTTGCCTATAAACACAGAAAATTTTGAAAACGCATGTAATGAAGTAATGAGAATTATGAAAATTAAAACCTTAAGCGAATTATCGAAAAGAGCAGGACTTTCAGAAAATGCATTAAGGATGATTAAGAAGAGAGAAAGAATCAGCATAAAGAGTTTGGAAAAATTAGATCATATTGGAGTTTTCAAAGATTACATTACAGAGAACGGAAAAAAAGGCATTCCTGGACAGATAACAATAACAGAAATGGAAAAACCGAAGAAAGAAGAAACAATGAAGGCAATTCTTAAATCAAGGAAGGGAGTAGATATAGAGCTGGAAGGAAAAACAGAAGATATATTGAAAGCAGTTGATTTGTTTTGCAGAAGGATGAAGGAGGAAGCATAAATGGAAGAACTTATTTTGAAGATGCATGAGGAAGCAATGGAGCTTAAACAGACGGTAACAGAATTGAGATGCATTCTTGGAGAAGTTGAGGATGCTATTTCAAGGGAAGAAGTTGAGGCAGCAGAAAACAATTGGAACAATAGAAGAGATATTGAAAAAACAGAAATAAGATGTTCTGAAATAAAGAGAATAATTGGAATGCGTCCGGGCATTTGTGCGGCGGCAGACAGAATCTTAAAAGAAAGCGAAGAAGAGAAACAGAAGGAATTTGAAGAGGAACTGAAGAATGAAGAGTGATGTTGTGGTAGGACTGACACTTCTAAGAGATGCATACAAGAACCAATTGGAAGAGTTGGACCTGTGCAACAGCAAATACCGAAAACTCCGGAAGGAAATCATGGAGATTGATTACCTGATTCAGAGGCAAGAAGAGATTCAGACAAGGAGGCAGCGAGAATATGAAAAGCGGTTACGAGCTATTAAAAGAAAGCATCACAGAGAGATACGAAGGAGAGTCTATCTGGGATTACGCATGGATCCTGTTGGTTCCGGCAACAATCATGGCATGGTGCATCTTAGGAGCAATCCTTTAAGGAGGTGCACATGGCAAGACGGACGGTGGACACAACAGGCACAAAGGTGAGACGGTTCAATGATTGGCTTCGTGGAGAGATGCGGAGACAGAAGAAGAATCAGGAAGAGCTTGCATACTATATTGGAATCGACAGATCAGGATTATCACTCCGGATGAATGGAAAGCGAGCATGGACCTTGAAGGAGTATTTTGACACTCTGGAATTCTTGGGAAAGAAGGCCGAAGATGGCGAATGGTAGAAAAGGTAAAAGCGAATGCATAGGACATTCGCTTTCATAGGACTGACGAACCAATAGAATTGTTTCATCACAAAATATAGTACAGCAAAATGGACCAAAATACAAGACCTATGCCGAATCTTTTTCTTTTTTGGTTCATTAGGATATTAAAGTTATGACACGGAGGTTAAAAATAGCAATTGTACACAAGAACCATATTGGAAGGTTCAGGGTATCAGTTCATCAAGAACAGTTATTCATCCAATAGTGGTGCACCGGGATCCGAAAGAAGCAAGAGGCGGAAGCGGACTCCGGAGGAAATGGAGAGGCAAAACCAATCCAACAGAGCAAGACATGTTCAATTGTTAATCCTGGGAAACTTCAAAGAAGGTTGGCATGTGACTCTCACTTATGCGAAGGAGAAGAGACCAAAGACCGGAGAAGAAGCAAAGAAGATATTAGCGAAGTTCCACAGGAGAATGAAGGCAAAGTTTAAGAAGGCAGGATTTGAGTATAAGTGGATAGCGGTGACGGAGATCGGAGGGCATGGAGCAGTCCACCATCATGTGATTTTGGAAGATATACACACGGAGACCTTCACCACACAGAAGGCAGTCAAAGAGTGCTGGGAGTTTCAGGCATACTATTCCAGTCTCTATGAAGAAGGCAGTTTTGAGAGCCTGGCAGACTACATAGCCAAGAAGGAATCGAAGGAGGACATTCCGGGATGCAAAATCTCACATTCACGAAACTTGGAGATGCCGAAGAAGAAAAAGAAAAGGATGAGAAGTAAAACATGGATGCTTGATCCGAAGATACCAAAGGGATGGATGCTGGTTAAGGATTCCCTGTATAACGGAGTGAATCCATTCACCGGCCTTCCGCAACAACATTATTTGATTGTAGAGACAAAACCACCAAACAGGAGGATATAAACATGGCAGCAGAATTATTTGAGAAATACGGAGAGTTTGATTCCGCAGAGGAAATCAATGAAGCAGCAGCAGGACAGTTGGAAGAAGGAGACCTGGAAGCACTGAAAGAGATCGCAAGTGAGAACGGCATCCAGGCAGAAGATGTTGAAGATTACATTGACGGAGCAGTTCCGGAACTGACGAATCCTTTATTGGCATCACTCGGAAAGATTGATGTGGAAAGCGCATATCTGGGAATTGATGAAACACATGCATACATAGACTGGTGCAATTGGATGCGGAAAGAGTGCACCGAGAATGAAGAATTTTGTAAAGCGATCCGGAAGAAGGGCAAGAGAATGGCAGAGGCATTCGGAAGGATCCTGACAGTTGCATTCACAAGAAGAAAACCGATTCACAATGACATCATAAAGGCAGCAGAAGGAATTCATGGCAGAGTGGAGTCCAGCGAGCTTCCAATGTGGGAGATTCAGAAGATCATCACGGATTATTACTTGGGAGGGCAGCAGGATGAAGCAGATTAAGGATGTTGAAAAGCTGCACAGAGAGATTCCGAGGATTCCGGGTGAATTCGAGATGTTTTGCAGAGATATGTTTGACGGATATTTCAATCTCTATGTAGGAAATGTAACTTTGCATGATGATATTGGATTTGAGACGGAAAAGGGCAGGATGGGATATTGTTCCAAGTGCAGATCCTGGTTTAAGGCTCCGAAGGAGATGAAGGCCGGGAAGGAATATGCCTGCACATGCTGTTCAAATTATGGAACCGTATTCAGTGTAAACAAGAAGTTCATGCCGACAGCGCATTATCAGACCGTATGGCTTGGACAGAGAATGCCGGACAAGGTGTTTGTGCTCCGGGGATTCCGGGTAAAACTGCTTCAATGGTCTCCAATGGTTATCAGCAGAGACGATCAGACAGATGTTTTGGAGATGTTTGAGACAAGAAGGCTGTATATTGCACCGGATGCATTTTACAAAGAATACACAAGCTGGCACATGCAGCCTGACGGACAATGGAAACTTGATTGGGGAAAGACTGCAGGACTGAACACCAATTGTGACGGACCTGTATTTCCGGAAACGGTTTACGAGACAAAAGGAACTGCAGCGGAATATGCATTCATACAGATGGCAGAGGACAAAGGACTCTTCCGAGACGGACAGAACATCAACAACAATTGGTATCCGCAAGCATGGTTCAGGCAGTATTCATTGTGGGATTATCTTTCGATCTATGCAAAGGACCGGAAGATTGAGATGCTTCTGAAACTGGGAATGGAAGAACTGATTACAAGACGGATGCAGGGAATGAGCATAAATTACAATTGGAGAGCCAAAAATCCTTGGGATTATTTGAACATCTACAAGAGCAGACTGAAAGATCTGAAACAAAGAGACAATCTTGGAGCCTATTTGGACATCTATCAGACGGAGAGGAAATCAGGGCAGCATTTTACGGAAGAAGAACTTGAAGTATTAAGGCTGACATATTCAAACAAAAGACAGTTGGAAAGAGCATTGCAGTTTATGAGCATGAAACAGCTCTCAAACAGGGTAAAGAAGTATCAGGAGAGAACAAAAGACTCATTCCAGGGAACTTTGAACACATATCTTGATTATCTATTCATGAAAGAGGAACTTGGCTTTGATATGACAAAGAGCATATATCAGTTTCCGAAGGACTTAAAGAGAGCACATAAGAGATGCCTGGATGATAAATTCCACAGGGAAGAGGCAGAAAGAATCAAGAAGAAAGCAGAAAAGTACGAGAACATAGAGAAAAGATTTAAGAAAGCGAAAATTATCTACACATTCATGTCAGAAGGTCTCATTATCAGACCGGCAAAGAATGCAGGGGAAATCATCATGGAAGGAAGAATCCTTCATCATTGCGTTGGCGGAGACAATTATTTGAGCAGCCATGACTCCGGAAGAGACATCATCCTGTTCCTTCGGAAAGAAGAAGAACCGGAGAAACCTTATGTGACAGTTGAACTGGATCCTGATGGAAAAATCAAGCAGTGGTATGGTGCTTGTGACAAAAAACCGGACAAGAGACGGAATGACAAATGGCTGAATGAATATGTGAAAGGCCTTGATACAAACAAAGTGAAAAAAGAAATGCGAAAATACCAAAAAGCGAAAGGAGTTACAGAATGAATGACATTGTCTATACAAAGTCATACGAGGATTACAAGGTGGAAATTGGAACAGAACTGTCAAAGGCTTCCGAGAGCTTTGTGAGAATCGGTTATCTTCTGAAGGTGGCAAGAGATACAGCAGTCCTTCAGGGAACAGAGTACGAAGGAAACTATCTGAAGTTTGCAGAGGCGGAGTTTGGACTGGAAAAAACACAGGTTTCAAGATTTATCCGTATCAATGACAAATTCTCGGTGAATGGAAACTCTCCGGAACTGATTGAGCAGTACAAAGGATTTGGTACAAGGAAACTTGGAATCATGCTTCTGCTTCCGGACAGTTTGACGGAAGAACTGACACCGGACTTTACTGTTGAGGACATTGAAGAGATCAGAAATGAAGTCAAGGAAGAGGATTCCATCACTCCGTTGGAGCAGTATGCAGAAACTATTGAGAATGAAAACTATCCGAATATGGCAGCAGACCATTATGAAGAGAGCATGCTTTCAGGAGCAATTTACAGCATCCTGGAAGAGAGAGCAGACCTGTTCGAGCAGATCTGCCTGAACCGGGATGATATTGTCAAGATTATGGCTCCGGTCAAAGAGCAAACTTACATCACGAGAATCAAGGGCAAGGGAAGAGTAATGGTAATCTTCCATGAAAAAGAAATTGCTGTTGTGAATGCCAGGACGAGCGAAAAAGAGAAATATCCATTGGAACAGTGTGAGTGGATTATCCAGAACATGATTCTGCCGTATGGAATAGAACCGGCAAGAGAGATGTACGAAAAGATCTTCGGAAAAGAGTTTCCGGAGAAGCAAGAACCAAAAACAGAAGAAACTGGTTCCAAAGAGACGGAGAAGGCGGAAAAAGAGCCGGTTAAAACCAAAAATGAATCCAAGAGAATACAGAACGGAGTAAAAGATGCCAAGAAGAAACAATCAAAGAAGGCCGAAGCCGATAAACACAGAAATACTGATGAAGGAATTTACGCAAAAGAAGCCAGAGAGTATAGAGAGAAGCTGGCAGCAGAGCAATCAGAGGTGGATGGTGTTCAGCCGGAAGGAAGTGCAGGAGAGAATCAAACACTTGGAGAAGAGAATATCAGAGGAACTGGCGGAGAGTCATTATCATCTGGAACTGGCGAGACATTATCTTGTGAAGATACAGGAGCTTCAGGCGGAGAAGGAAATGCTGCAGGAACTGTTGAACGGTCCAAGTACAGCGGAAGGTTAGAACAGCTTTCACATGACATCAGCATTCTTGCAAAGGAGATTGACAGTAAAGGTAAGCCGGGAGTAGCAGGAGCAAACTGGAGAGAAGATACTCTCAAGACTTCAAAGATGATTAGTGAGTGCATTCAGACCATAATCAAGGACCTGGAAGCAGAAGAAGAAAAGAACTGGAGGGAGTTGCCAAATGGATAGAAGATACATCAGTGATGAATTTGCAGCAATAGGACATCAGTTGATTGAAGAAATGCCGGAACTGGCATATTTGAGAGGAGCAGACATAACAATTGTGTTCCTGGAGAGCGAGCATAAGAAAAAGGCCAAAGGGAAAAATGTTCATGCGGTTTGTGAGAAGGTTGCTGAAAAGTATAAGTGGAGCATTCCTGCAGATTTCACCATAACGGTATTTTTGCCAAATTGTGAAAAAATGGATGATGAGCAGATGCGGATCCTGTTATTCCATGAATTGCTCCATATTGGGCAAATCAATGAAGTGTGGAGCATTGTTCCACATGATTTAGAAGATTTTAGAACAATCATAAGAAAATACGGAGCAGACTGGGATTTGCCGAAGGGAGAAACTGGAGAAGATGAAAAGCATAATGCAGGAGAATAAAAAGCAGTGCTACATCTGCAAAACAATTTATGGAAACAACACGGAGATGGACGGAAGAGAAGAACATCATATTTTCCCTGGGAATAATCGGAAGAACTCGGAGAAGTACGGTCTGAAGGTGTGGTTATGTCCGAATCATCACCAGTTCGGAGAAGATGCAGTCCATAAGATGCCAAATCAAGGATATGATCTTCTTTTGAAACAGATCGCACAGGCAAGATTCAAACAGACATATCCGAATTTGGATTTTTTATCTATCTTTGGGAAAAATTATTTGTAGTTGGACCGGTGCAACATACTTAAGTAGTCACATGCTATTACTTAAGTAGTGCAGATAAAAGAGCAAACATCACGGAAATATACAGGGGCCGGTCAGACTCTTCCGGCCCGGAAGGAGGCAGAGATGCAGAAGAGAATTGCAGCAAATTATGCGGTAAGCAGAGAACAGAAGAGATTGGTGGCAAAGAACAAAGCAAAGGCAGCAGGAATTACCAGAATGTGTTCCAAGGGAAGAGGTAATAAGCATGACAGTTGGTTTGCAAACCATTGGAGAGAGTTTGCAGAGAGAAGGTGACAATGGAAATCAATGAAGTATATGCATTCTTTGGCAGACCGAGACTGCATGACAATAAAATTAAAAGAATTGAGGTTACATTGGAAGAATTGAGAAGCTGCCTTCTTCTAGGTGGCATCAGATACGATAAGGACAGAGTGGATAACTCTCCAAAGAATCAGATGGAAGAGGTCATGGCAAGGATTGACGAATTGGAGAGAGAGCTGGAAGAAGAGCAGAAAAGAAAACAGAGTGCAGTTTTGGACATTGACAAATCTCTGATGAAGGTGCCGGAAGGTCCGTATAAGACTTTATTGGCAGAGTATTACATTGGCAGGATCTCAATCAATAAGATTGCAGACGGTATGGGAGTATCAGTGAGACATTGTTTCAGGATGAGAAAAAAGGCGGTGGAGACATTTTGCGAGATAATGAACAAGGATACACGGACATCACAAGATGCCAGTGCGGAAGTTACAACATCAAAGTGACGGATTCAAGGGAACATGGTCCGCATATCTGGAGAACAAGAGTCTGCATGGACTGTGGAAAGAGAGTTTATGCAGCAGAAGTTTGCAGGGCCGATATTCAGGACATGATGAAGTATGTTGAGATTTTAGGACATATCAGAGCCATTGACAACATATTGGAGGGTAAAAATGATGAACGGAGTTGATTATATTGGATTCTTCATCACATTCGGTGGAGGATTTATCATGGGAATGCTGATGGGAATGGCAGTAGCGGTATGTATGGGAAAATGCGAGCCTGAAGAAGTGGAGGAAGAAGTCAAACAGGACTGTGACAATTGCCATTTCAACATTGACAACGAATACTGCCGGTATTGGGGAGAGTTTCCGGAAGATAAGATCTGCACGAAATGGAAGGAGGACAAATGATGAAAAATTATGATGTCTACATAACGAAAAGAACAAAAGACAGAGGCCCAATGGAAACACCAATAGTGATTTTGGGAACAGATGCTGCAGCATTAAGAACACAAGGAGAAATGAATTATCTGCAGGTACAAAGAGATAATGAGATATTTGTAATTCCATTTGATGTAATAGAAAGTGTGAGGATGGTAGAAAAAAAGACTGAAATAAGCCAAGAGGAAATTGAAGAAATCTTTGATAAATTTAAGGAGGACAAATGACAAACGAAAAGACGATTGAAATCCTAAAAGAATTGTGGAGGTATTCAAAAACAGATAAATACAGCGAATCCGAAATTAGGGAAACTATAAAGATTGCAATAAAAGCAGTGGAAGCAGTTGATTATGATTGTGCTGAATGTAAATGGTATTTGGAAGTGAAGAAGAACGAGATGTCAAAGGAAAATAGACAAGTGACAGACGGAGATTCTATTCCACGACAAGCCGTTATCACAATGCTAAACAAAATCGAAAATGCCGTAGAAGATGGTGACGGATTCCAATTCAACGAATGGATTGAATATGCAAAGGACATTCCGAGTGCAGAAAAAACAGCGGCATTCAAAACAGTTGGAAATACCACACAGCACTATGAATGCGCTAATTGTAATGAACCGGTAGACGGATGGGATAAGTATTGCAGGCATTGTGGAGCAAGACTGGTATTGTGAAAATTGAAAGGGTGGAAAAATGAAATGGTACAGATTGGTCTATGAAGGAGAATATATTATTGCTGCAGAATCAGAAGAGCAGGCGGAAGAATTATTCAATAGCGAGTGTACAGAATTGAATGAATCAGAAGGTATTGAAATCAGATACATTGAGGAATTAGAAAGCGAGGAAGAATGAAGAAATTATCTATAATCATTCCGGTATATAATGCAGAGCCATACATCAGCGAGCTTTTGGATTGTTTGCATCCGCAATTGACAGATGATGTGGAAGTGATTTGCATTGATGATGGCAGCAGGATTCCATTTACACCGAAGCATGACAGAATCAAATTTATCCGGCAGCAGAACAAGGGGGTTTCCGGAGCAAGAAACAGAGGATTGAAGGTAGCAAAAGGTCAGTACATTGCTTTTGTGGATGCGGATGACCTGTTGGCAGCAGATTATGTTAAGAGAATCTTGAAAGCCATTGAAAGTGAACCTGATACAGTCTATCTGTCATGGAAGAGCATTGATGGAAGGCTTGGGAAGATTATACAGAGCGAAAAGGACGAGTTCAATCCATATAATCGGTGTGTATGGAACAGAGTCTTTTCAAGGGAATACATTTACGGAATGCAGTTTGATGAAAACATGCCGGTGGCAGAGGATGATGATTTTTTGAAAAGACTTCCGGAAACAAAGAGCAAGACATACATAAGCACTCCAGTTTACTTTTACAGAGCAGGTGTGAAAGGTGGCCTGACAGATCGGAAGCTCAATGGAGAGTTCAATCCTCCGGACATCAAGACTCAAGTGGTGGTCTATTGCGGAAATGCTCAAATTATCGGTGGCATTGAGACATTCATCTATAACTTCTGCAAAGAAATGTGTGAATATTATGACATCCTGGTGCTTTACACGGAGCACATGGACTCAAAGCAGGTATTAAGACTTGCACAGTTTGTTCAGGTCATGCGAGACACAGGAAAAGTGATTCATTGTGACACTCTGATAAACATTAGACTAACAGATGAAGTTCCGAGAACAGTCAGATGCAAGAAACGGATCCAGATGTCTCACACTTGCCAGCTTGCAAAGAGCGGAAAATGGCATTGGACGATCAAACAGAACTATGACGAGTTGATTTTTGTCTCACAGGCAGCAGCAGATTCATTTGCAGACCAGGTAAGCGAATATAAAGTGATTCCGAATCTGACGGAACCGGAAATGCCAAGAAGAGCATTGCTTCTTGTTTCAGCCTGCAGACTAACATGGGAAAAAGGAGAACAGAGGATGTATGAGCTTGCTGAAATGTTACGGAGCAAAGACATTCCATTCATTTGGATGGTGTTTTCCGGCCACGAGATGAAGAAGCGGATTCCGGGAATGATACAATGTCCGCCAACACTGGATGTCAGATCCTATTTTGCAAAGGCGGATTATGTGGTGCAGCTGTCGGATGTGGAATCCTTCTGTTATACACTTGCAGAAGCATTGGAACTTGGAGTGGCAGTTCTTTCAACACCATTGGAGGTGCTTCCGGAGATTGGATTTGAGGAAGGTGTGAACGGTTACACAATACCATTTGACTTGAAGGATGTGGATGTGGAGAAGATTTACAGAAAAGTTCCGAGGTTTGAGCCGGTGCCTTGCAAGAACAATGAAATCATCAAGAAGTGGCGGAAGGTATTAGGGAACACGAAGCCTGAACACAAATACAAAGCAGACACAGAATTTGTTAAAGTTGTCATTGTAGAAGGTTATGGTGATTTAGAACTTGGAAGAAATATGATGCCTGGAGAAGTGGTAACAATGAGAAGGGAAAGAGCAATACTATTGATGAACAGAGGGAAGGTTGAGAAGGCATGATTATTTTAGTCTTAAGTTGTGACAAGAACACGGAGACCTTTGAAGCATTTCATCACTGCATGGAAAAATACTGGCAAAAGCATCCGACAATAATTTATTACACAGAATCAGTGCAAAATCCCTTCTATCGCACAATATCAGTGGAACACGAGCTTTGGCAATGGACGAAAGGTGTCAAAGAGGTCCTGAAGAAGATCAAGGACGAACAGGTGTTGATTATGGTGGATGATTGTTTCATCCGGAGGCAGGTTGACACTTTGAGAGTGGACGAAGCGGAAACAATCCTGGCAAACAATGAAAACATTGCATTGCTTAATTTTGAGCAGTCATGGGATCTGGCAGATGAAGTGACGGAATATCCGGGATGGAAACGAAGGACACATGGCAGCAGATATGAGGTCAGCATCATGTGTGGATTATGGAACAGGGAGAAGCTGATTCAGGTGCTGGGGCCGGAGTCAGATCCTTGGGAAGTGGAGTACAGACAGAACACATGTGGTTATGATTATCTGACGAACAGTGGAGATTATATTATTGACTGGGGTTATCGTTACGGAAAGCCGGCAGGAATCTGCAAAGGGAAATGGTGCAGAGAGGTGGTTCCATTCTTTGAAGCAGAAGGCATCAGCATGGATTATTCAAAAAAGGGATTTTGTGAAACATGTCATTGAATGTCACAAACATATTATGTTAATCTTAACTTGGGGATTGGTGAAAAGCCAATCCCTTTTATAATCTCGCTGCCGAGATTCCAACATGTAAGAATTCGGATGTGAGTCTGGATTCCTCCTAACAAGGCCAGTGCTGTTTATCGGTGCTGGCCTTTGGTGAAGATATGGCAAGAACATTCGCAAAGAGTTTTTATAATTCAAAAGAGTGGGAGCAGGTAAGGAATGCGGTCCTGATGAGAGACTGTTACCTGTGCACGAAATGTGGGAAGCCAGCAGAGGAAGTCCATCACATCAAGCATCTGACTCCACAGAACATAGATGATCCGACAATCACTCTGAACATGGATAACCTGACAAGTCTATGCAAAGAGTGTCACTTCGAGGAACACCGGGGAGAACATGCCAAGGGTAGAGAGAAGGCAGAAGAGGTTAACACTCGGTACGAGTTTGACGAAAATGGTTACATCCGGGAAGTTGGACCGGTGCAACAAAATAATTAAGGGATCCCCTGTATTTTTCCAAAATCTGAAAGGCCGGGAGACACAA
>JAEIGA010002490.1_pt1 | contig 29377 bp, 20 predicted proteins | sample 9270691 | NCBI WGS metagenome assembly JAEIGA01 (sample SAMN17057246, study PRJNA624740) | gut metagenome | biome: biome; isolation source: fecal sample | host: Bos grunniens | place: China: Xizang | collected 2019
CTTTTTTAGGGCTTGGAAGGTATATTTCCAAAATACACTACCCCCCCTATTTGGTGTATTTTTGATGAGCGGTAATTGTACTTTTTAAAAATAATATATATTAATAATCAATAATATATATATTCAATTAAGATAAAAAAATTGATGTAGAGTGTTATTTTGGGGGGTGAGTGTATTTTTTAAGGTTTGTTTCGTCGATGTTAAACAGACAACGGACTTTCGACAAAGGACAAAGGACAAAGGACAAAGGACAAGAACCTACTAATGAACTTTTTCGTGGGTTCTTTTTTTTATTGCTAACAAATTGCATATCATATCACTAAGACATATACAGAAAATAAATATCACAAAAACAGGTAATAAATGCAAAAAAATTCGTAATTTTGGAGTTTTATTAAAGACAAAGAGATATGCAAAAAATACTGATATTAGACTTTGGTTCTCAATACACTCAGCTTATTGCACGTAAGGTTAGAGAACTCAATATTTATTGTGAAATATATGCTTACAATAAAATTCCCGAGATAACCTCTGATATAAAAGGAGTAATACTATCGGGAAGCCCCTATTCCTGCAACGACAAAGATGCTCCTATACCCGATTTGAGCAACATCAAAGGCAAATTGCCCTTGCTAGCAATATGCTATGGAGCACAATACCTAGTAAAAACAGGCGGTGGAAAAGTATCGCCATCGGCACATCGCGAATATGGACGTGCAAACCTGCATTATGTAGATAACAGCTGTGTGCTAATGAAAGACGTGCCTCTCGAAAGCCAGGTATGGATGTCGCACGGCGATACCATATTGGATATTCCCAGCAACTACAAGCTGATATGCAGCACCAAAGATGTAAAATATGCAGGTTATAGAATAGAAGGTGAAGAAACATACGCTATACAGTTCCACCCCGAAACCACACACTCCCTTGATGGACTTACCATGATTAAAAACTTTGTGGTAGGAGTATGCGGTTGCGACCAATCGTGGACCTCACAAACCTTTGTTGACGAGATGGTAGAGCAACTACGCCAGCAACTAGGCAACGACAAGGTGGTACTAGGCCTATCGGGTGGTGTTGACAGTTCGGTAGCAGCAGTATTGCTCCACAAAGCCATTGGTCAGAACCTGCACTGTATATTTGTAGATAACGGACTATTACGCAAAAACGAATTTGAAAGCGTGCTAGAATCGTACAAAGATATGGGATTGAACGTTAAAGGCGTTAATGCAAAAGACCTATTCTATTCCGAACTTAAAGGCGTTACCGACCCCGAAAAGAAAAGAAAAATAATAGGCAAAACCTTCATAGATGTATTTGACGAAGAAGCCAAACAGATAAAAGACGTAAAATGGTTGGCACAAGGTACCATATACCCCGATGTAATAGAATCGGCATCAGTAAAAGGACCTTCGGTAACCATCAAATCACACCACAACGTTGGTGGTTTGCCCGAATATATGAAACTGAAGGTAGTAGAACCACTACGCACCCTATTCAAAGACGAAGTTAGAAAAGTGGGCCAACAGATAGGATTGAAACAAGACCTTTTGGGTCGCCACCCATTCCCAGGCCCAGGCTTGGCTATACGTATATTGGGCGATATCACACCCGAAAAGATAGCCATATTACAAGAAGTTGACCACATATTTATCAGCCACCTACGTGAACATGGCCTATACGACAAAGTATGGCAAGCAGGTGCAGTACTTCTACCCGTACAATCAGTAGGAGTAATGGGCGACGAACGTACATACGAAAATGTAGTAGCCATACGTGCAGTAGAATCAATAGATGGTATGACAGCCGATTGGTCTCACCTACCATACGATTTCTTAGCAAAAGTATCGAACGACATTATCAACAAAGTAAGAGGTGTAAACAGAGTAGTGTACGACATAAGCTCTAAACCACCAGCAACTATCGAATGGGAATAATCCCATTTGATATTGCTACCCATATAGTTAAGTATTTTACAAAACAACCTAAAAACTCTTTGAGATGAAAAAAACCAGTGCTTTTATAGCGGTATTGCTAATGTTTTTCTTCACATTCGGACAAGGAAATATTACAAAATCCAAAGTGAAGCAAACACTTAACGGCAAGAAGTATTATGTTCATATAGTAGAACATGGTCAAACCGTATTCTCCGTATCACGTGCCTATGGAGTAAAATATTACGATGCTTTCATCAAAAAAGACATGAATAAATTGCAAATAGGAGACACTATATGGATACCTGTAACTAATGCCGACAACGAAGCTCCCGAAAAATCGTCGTACAGATATGTAGAAGTCAAGAAAGGACAAACACTATACAACCTTTCAAAAACCTACCGAGTATCTATTGACGACATAGAGAAGCTGAATCCCGAATTAAAAGACTCGGGACTAAAAGTGGGCATGATACTGAAAATGCCTTTGGAAGGAACCGAAAAAGCCGAAGAAGAGCAAACCAACACTTCTGCAAAAACAGATAACACACAAGCAACTACAGAAGCAAAAGAACCTTTTACATTCAGTATCAGAGATAGAATAGACAAAAACAAGATTCATGTTACTGTAATGATGCCCTTGTATCTGGACAACATGGGCGAAATATCTACATCGAAATTTGATATAGAACAACGCCGCCGCCGTACATACAAGTCATTTACCTTCATACAATTTTACGAAGGTATATTGATGGGTCTTGACTACATAGAAAGACAAGGTTACAACGTAGTTCTCAACGTAGTGGATATTCCCGAAGATGACCCCAAGAAAGTAGAACAAGCCTTTACAGAATACGATATAGCCAAATCGGACTTTATAATAGCAATGCTGTTCCAACACTCATTTGAAAAGCTATCAGAACTAGCAAAAGAGAACAAAGTATTTGTTATCAACCCCTTATCCGACAGAGATGCTATACTGAAAGACAATCCGTATATAATAAAATACATGCCGTCTATCGAAGGTTCGGTAAAATCTATCCTTGGGGTAGTGAAAAACAACTACAAAAGTCCACATCTATACTTGATACATTCCAATTCAAAACTAGAAACACAGTGGTTTGAAGAGTTTAAAAAACAACTATCAGCACAAAAAGATATTGAATACACCCTATTTAGCTGGGCAGCAAGCAACAGACTACTGCAAATGCTTAAAAACGACAACAGCAATGTAGTAGTAAGTATATATGACGAAGCTCCTGGCAAAAACAAAGCATACACTATCAACCTATTGAACAAACTATTCTCACTCAAAAAAACTACGCCAACACTGATAACTACACAAAACTACATCAAAATATATAGTGACATTGACTACAACCAACTACAACGATTGGAATATCATACTATCAATAATACCCTCCTAGACTACACCAACCCCAATCACAAAGACTTTATTGATGGATTCAAAGAACGTTTCAAAACCGAACCTGTAGGTGACTACGCCCTTATAGGCAACGATTTGATAATACACTTTGTATTGGGACTACAAAAAAGAGGTTCAGAATTTTGGAAGAATCCAAACATACCTCAAAATCCAAAAATTATGTATCCTATGCTTTTCAAACGCCCTGCCGAGACAGATGGATTTGAAAACCAAGCTGCATACATATATAAAATGGACAACTATAAATTGAAACCTGTAAACAGAAAACAATATTAAAATATACATATCAAAATCAAAGTGATAATACGAAAAAACGAATCTACAACAATATATACATCTGATTATTAGATATATATATAATTAATTTCATTTATATGGATTATTTTTCGTACTTTTGCACACCGTTATGGAGAGACAAACAACTATAAAAAATAAAATACAACTCAGTGGAAAGGGGTTACATACAGGGCAAAATGTAAATGTAACACTACAACCTGCACCAGCCAATAGCGGTGTAGTTTTTCGCAGAACCGATATAGACGGTACACCCGAAATACCCGCATTGGTCACATACGTAGGTGATACATCAAGAGGTACAACCCTATCTAAAAACGGAGTACGTATTGCCACCATAGAACATTTGCTATCAGCACTAACAGGATTGAACGTTGACAACGTAATAATAGAGCTTGATGGTGAAGAAATTCCTATACTAGATGGAAGTCCACGTTTATGGGTGGAAGGCATAAAGAAAGTAGGCACCATAGAACAAGATGCCGAACGCAAATATTTCACACTAAAAGAAACCATCTGCTACCGCGACAAGGAAAATAATATAGAAATTATAGGTGTACCTGCCGACGATTTCAAAGTACAAACCTTTATCAACTACAACACAAAGGTTTTGGGCCAACAAGTTGCCAATTACTCCGATACCGACGATTATGAAAAAGAATTGTCGAAATGCAGAACATTCGTTTTCCTTCATGAAATAGAATACCTCCAAAAACTAAACCTTATAAAAGGCGGTGACGTTGACAATGCTCTTATTTTTGTAAACAAAGAACTTAGTCAAGATGATTTGAATCGATTGGCAAGCCTGTTCAACAAAGATATTACCAAGATAGAAGTAAAAGAAGGCATTCTAAATAATGTACAAAAGCACTATGAAAATGAACCTGCACGACACAAGTTGCTTGATTTTATTGGAGATTTGTCGCTGACAGGCACAAGACTAAAAGGACATTTTTATACATCATGTCCAGGACACAAAGCTAACACAGAATTTACTAAATTAATTAAAAACCACGTAGATATGAGTGATAATTCAAAAGTTCCAGTTTACGACCCTAATCAAAAACCAGTTTATGATATAAATCAAATAAAAGGTTTATTGCCACACCGCTACCCATTCTTAATGATTGACAAAATAGTGGAAGTAGGCGAAGATTATATAATAGGTATCAAAAATGTTACAGGAAATGAAGCTTATTTCCAAGGTCATTTTCCAGGACAACCCGTTATGCCAGGCGTATTACAAATAGAAGCTATGGCACAAACAGGCGGTGTACTTGTACTGAAAGACGTTCCCGACCCCGAAAACTACTCTACTTATTTTGCAAAAATAGACGATGTAAAATTCCGTGGAATGGTAGTTCCAGGCGATACTTTGATTATAAAACTAAGAGTAACCGAGCCTCTACGCAGAACCTTCGTTAAGATGGATGGCGAAATATATGTTGGAAATACAATGGTATCTTCAGCATCAATGATGGCACAAGTAATAAAAAACAAAAATAATCAATAACAGTCATGCACTCAAAATTTACTGATATACACCCTAATGCAAAAATAGGAGAAAATGTAGAAATCTCCAACTTCGTTACTATTTACGACGATGTTGAGATTGGAGATGGTACATGGATAGGTCCGAATGTAACTATTTTTCCGGGAGCAAGAATAGGTAAAAACTGTAGAATATTCCCTGGTGCAGTGATTGCTGCAATACCTCAAGATTTGAAATTCAATAACGAATATACTACAGTAATAATAGGCGACAACAATACTATTCGCGAATGCGTAACCATCAACAGAGGCACATCTGCACTAGGACGAACAGAAATAGGCAACAACAACCTGCTAATGGCCTACGTACACGTTGCTCACGATTGTATTGTGGGAAACAATTGTGTATTGGCAAATAATGCTACTTTGGCAGGACATGTTACTATAGGCGACTATGTGATACTTGGTGGCAAAACTGCAATATTGCAATTTGTAAAAATTGGCGACCATGTGATAACCGCAGGTGGTTCGTTAGTAGATAAAGACGTTCCACCATACATCAGGGCTGCACGCTACCCTATAGCCTATGCAGGTATCAATTCGGTAGGCTTAAACAGAAGAGGTTTCTCAAGAGAATCTATCAGCATAATTCAAGATATATATCGCTATTTGTTCCAAAAAGGATACACTGTCTCTCATGCAGTGGAATTGGCCAAGGAACAATATGCCAATACCGATGAAGGCAAACTGATATTCGATTTTATTGCCGAAGCAAACGTTGGGTTACTAAAAGGATATACATCAGGAAAATAAAATCCAATAACAATTATACAAAAAGAGAACTACTACGGCAGTTCTCTTTTTTTGTATGATTCTGTTTCGTAAAAGCATAACCATGCTTTTATATCCCAAATAATACTTCATATAACGTGGATTTTAGATAATAGTAACAGCCGATAGACCGCACGTGGTAGGGCTCCATTGTGTGGAGAGACGACATACAAACTTGGTGGGGGCGGTCAACAAAATGCTTCGAGTTATTACAAAAAGTTATTTGGAGCGTTACTATAACAAAATTCAAAGTTTGAAACGATGATTTCAAACTTTGAATTTATGATTTCAAAGTTTGATTTTAGTTTTATAAGCGTATCTATGAAGTTTTGTAGTCAAGCCTAGAAAGTTTTATAGTCGAGTCTGTGAAGTTTGTTAGTCGAGTATTAGGGCATGGTGGTGACGAGTTGGCGAAACGAGGGGTGGAAATATAGCAAAAGAGGTAACGAAACCCATGATGTAGTTTCGTTGCCTCTCGAGATATTATTGTTAGATTGTTTAATAATCGGAAGTTAAAGTATTGCTTTCCACCTTGGGTATAGCCTCTATAAGGTTGCGTGTGTATTCCTGCTGTGGATTGGCATATATATCGTCGGCATCGCCCATCTCCACCACCTTGCCCTGCCGCATTATCATCAATCGGTCGGCAAGGAACTTCACTACCGATAGGTCGTGCGAGATAAATATATAGGTGAAACCCCATTTGTTTTTGAGGTCGTTTAGGAGGTTAAGTACCTGAGCCTGTACCGACACATCTAGTGCCGACACACTCTCATCGCACACCACTAGCGATGGTTTCAGTGCCAATGCCCGTGCTATACACACCCTTTGGCGTTGACCACCCGAAAATTCGTGCGGGTAACGGTTGTAATGCTCCTCGTCTAATCCCACTTCTTTCATAAGGTCTATTACATATTGCTTACGCTCGTGGTTGGTGTTGCCACCTTTGTTCCACACCCTCAGCGGTTCCATAATGGCATCGCCCACTGTGATACGCGGATTGAGCGACGAATAAGGGTCTTGGAAAATTATCTGCACCTTGGGCCGTAGCATACGCATATCTTTTCTAGTGAGCGTATCGAGGCGTGTGCCTTCGAAAGTTATAGAGCCACTGCTTTTGTCTATCAACCTCATCAAAGCACGTCCCAAAGTGGTTTTTCCGCAGCCGCTCTCACCTACCAGTCCCAATGTTTCGCCACGATATACATCAAAGCTCACCTTATCCACAGCCGTCAGGCTCTGGAGCACCTTGCCGGTAAAACTCTTTTTCAACGGATAAGTTACCTCAAGGTCATTCACCTGAAGTATAGGAGGCTGCGAATAGATTTGTTTGTGTCGCAACGAGCGTTGTTCGGCAGTTTCGCATAGTGGATTGTCATCTACATTTCCACTAAGATAATCAGCTACTGTATAAAGTCTTATCGGACGGCAGTCCAAGGGCGGGCGGCAAGCCAACAAACCCTTGGTGTAGGGATGCGTAGGATTGGCAAAAAGTTCGCCGGTCGATTTATGTTCCACTATCTCGCCTTTGTAAAGCACAGCCACATCGTGGGCAATGTTGGCAATAACACCCAGGTCGTGGGTGATGAATATTATGGCCATACCATACTTTTGCTGCAAATTGCCCAGCAATTCCAATATGGTTTTCTGCACAGTAACGTCGAGGGCTGTAGTAGGCTCGTCGGCAATAAGCACATCGGGATTACATGCCAATGCCATTGCTATCATCACCCTCTGCTTTTGCCCTCCCGACACTTGGTGCGGATAGCTCTTCATTATCTTCTCCGGCCGTGGTATAAGCACCTCTTCCATAAGTGATAGAGCTTTGTCATAGGCATCGTGGTATGAAATCTTTTGATGTGTTTGCAGCACCTCTATTATCTGTTCGCCGCAAGTATGAACGGGGTTGAGCGAGGTCATAGGTTCTTGAAATATCATCGAAATATGCCTACCACGATAGTTGCGCATCTGCTCGTCGGTAAGGGTTAGAAGGTCTGTTTTGTTGTCATTGGCATCATAGTACCATATATTGCCCGATATTTTACACTTGCCATTGCCGGGCAAAAGACCCATCACAGCCATAGAGCTTACACTCTTGCCCGAGCCACTTTCGCCCACTATACCCAATGTTTTGCCACGCTCCACACTATAGCTCACACCTTTCACCACTGTGCGAAAGCTGCCTTCGTGATAAAAATCGACAGTCAGATTTTGTATCTCAAGAACTTTATTGCCACTCATTTTAGTAATGTTACATATTGTTTTTGCAACTACAAAGGTACACTTTTTTTCCGGATAAACCACCATGGTTTTTCATTACAACTCAAAATAATGGTAAGCCAATGGTACTATAACCGAAAAATGATGTATATTTGCAAAATATAACATCAGCACTATATGGATACAACAACCTTATATACAATAGGATTGATGTCGGGAACATCGCTCGACGGACTGGATATAGCCTATTGCCGCTTTGACTATACCGACAAATGGAATTTTGAACTATTGGCATCCCATACCTACCCCTACCCCACCGAATGGAAGGAGAAACTAAGCCGTTTGGAACAAAAATCGGCATGGGAATATGCACAAGCCAATGTGGAACTAGGCCATTATTTTAGCCAAAAGGTCAACGACTTTAAGCAGCAATATAGGGTGGAAAAGTTGGATTTTATATCCTCACATGGCCATACCATATTTCACCGCCCCGACATAGGTATCACCACACAGATTGGGGATATAGATAGTATAGCTGCCGAAACCGGCCACTTGGTGGTGGGCAACTTCCGCACCTTTGATGTGGCTTTGGGCGGACAAGGGGCTCCGCTTGTACCCATTGGCGACCAACTGCTGTTTGCCGACTACGACGGCTGCCTAAACCTTGGCGGATTTTCGAACATATCGTTCCATAAAAACGGCAAACGATTGGCCTTCGACATCTCGCCTTGCAATATGATTCTAAACCTTTTGGCAAACCAAATGGGTATGGACTACGACTGCGACGGCCTTGTGGCAAAAAGCGGAACACTTATAGAGGAACTATTTGAAAAACTAAACTCACTAGAATACTATAGCCGTAAGGCACCAAAATCGTTAGGCAAAGAATGGTTTATTGATGATTTTTTGCCCCTTATACCTACTCATTTGCCTACTGCCGACCTTTTGCGTACTGCTACCGAACATATAGGATTTCAGATAGCCAAGGTAATAAACCACGAAAATTTGAGCAGTGTAATGATAACCGGCGGAGGAGCGTTGAACACCTTTTTGATAGAATGTATATCGCGCCACTGCCCCCTCACCAAGGTGGTGATACCTTCGGCAGAAGTAATCAACTATAAGGAAGCCATAATATTTGCCTTCCTAGGTGTGCTACGAATAAGCGGTGGCAACAACTGCCTAAGCAGCGTAACAGGAGCCAAAGCCGACAACTGCGGTGGCAATATATCGGGAAAAATTATTTAGGTAAGGGGAAAAAAAGACTACAATAGTCCAAAGCAATAAGCCTCTGTCTTGGACTATTGTATTATCATTCTGCCCTTTGGGCATGTTCTTTCAGAAGTTTGTTTATCTGCAAATCTACCGCTATCTTATCCAAAATAGTATGGGCTATACGGTCTATCTCACGGCCGTCGGAGTAGTCGGCAGGCGATACAAAGTTGACACGGCCGTCGCTTATAAGTTGTACAGCTTTCTGTTTCCGCTTATTATCTTTGGGTTTATACACCGCCACAGCATGGCCACCATGCTCTTTTATCATCTTCATACAAGGCACATCGGTTTCGCCATCGCCAAAATATACCATACTTGTAAACGGCACCGGACGTTCATCTTCGGGCTTATACTCGTTGATTCGGCTGTTGTCGCTCACCTCGTTTATGCCTTTATTTATCTTGAAAAGGAACTGCGTTTTGGCAGTATAGTCAACCGCCACGGCAGGCCAATAGGCCACCCCATCGACGTTGTAGAGAAACGAACAGGCAAATATCTTCTCAAACTCATCGGCTATAGATGTACCCTCTATCATCTCCTTCAACCCCGACGAGATAATATAATGCTTAACATCCAAACCCTTTGAGCGACCATAGCTATTGATACGGGCAAACCAATCCTTTACACCCTCAAAGAGTTTCACATCATTACCAAAGCGTTGAAACGATTCACGCTTAAGCGAGATATTGTTGATTTGAGCCATCTTTATCATCAGATACATATAGCAGAGTATATTGCTGGCATCATTTTCTTTGGAAAGGCGAGCATTCTCGGCCCAAAACTCATCGGCATTCTTGCCTATAGCCTTTATAAAACCATATTCCTGCATATTGTCGGGCGAAAGAGTACCGTCGAAATCATATATAAAAGCCACAGTATCATATTTGTTCTTTGCCATACTTCATTACATTTAATTGCTTGCAAAGGTACACATTTATTTGCAATCGGCAAAGCGTTGTGAAGATAGGTTGAATATACAAATGGATAATCCTTCGAAAAAGAAAAAGACACACTTTCCCTTAATGCAAAAGGATAGTGTGTCTTTTTAGTATGTTGTTGTATTATCTTTATCGCTTGTTTTGCGTAAGTTTAGCTTCCACCGACATTGTTGTATGAGGCACCACACGCAGGCGTTCCTTGGGTATAAGTTTGCCTGTAACCTTACATATACCATAAGTCTTGTTTTCGATACGCACCAAAGCAGCTTTCAAATCCTTGATAAACTTCAACTGACGAGCTGCCAACTTGGCATTTTCTTCTTTCGACAATACGTTGCTACCTTCTTCCATAAGTTTGAAAGTGGGAGCTGTATCGCTAATATCGCTCTCGTCGTTGGCCACAGCCTCTGTAAGGCGTGCCAAGTTTTCTTCTGCCTTCTCCAGTTTTTGAAGAATTATTTCTTTAAACTCTTGTAACTCTTCTGCTGTATAGAAGGTCTTTTCGGTGTTTTCATTAGTCTTATTTGTCATAGTCGGTGTTATTTAATCATCTGACAATTAATTTATGTATCAATATCTGCAAGTCGTTATTGTGCTTACTTTCGTAGTGCAAAGATACGTATTTACAACCACACTACAGACCAAGTAACGCAAAAATCTGCCTAATGTTATCAACCGATTAAAATTTATTCTAATGTTTACGCCTATTTGCGGTGGTTTGGGGTTGTTAATAAGTTTTTTTTACCTATAGTTTATCTATTATACTTTTTATTCGTAGCAGTTCGGCTACACTCCATGCCTGAGCTACTGCACCACGGGGGGTATGTGGCTCATCACCGTCGTATATTTCAGGCACGGTACCTATACATTTTTCCTTTAGCGAAGCCTCCATATCTCCAAATATACTTCTTACAAAAGGTACTCCGATATGGCCATACACTTTTATATATGCCTCTACAAAAGGCCCCAGTAGCCAAGGCCACACCGTACCCTGATGATAAGCCATGTCCCTTTCGGCCTGCGAACCACAGCAACTACCGTGATAATTAGGGTCAGAAGGTGAAAGGGTTCTGATGCCACGAGGTGTAAGCAGCTCGGCCTTCACCTTATCCACCACAGCTTTACGCATATGCTCTGTGATTGGCGAATAGGGCAACGACACTGCAAAGAGCATGTTGGGCCGCACCGAAAAGTCGCGATAGCCGGGACGTACACAGTCGGCAAGGTAACCATGCTCGTCGCTCCAAAAGTTGAGTTGGAAGTGATTTGGCAGGTTAGTGGCAATGTCTATCCATTCATCGACGAATTTTTCGTCACCGGCATATGTTGCCATCTCTATAGCAAACGATATAGCGTTGTACCACAGAGCGTTTATTTCCACTGCATATCCCTTACGCTGTGTTACAGGCCTTCCATCCACTATGGCGTCCATCCACGTTAGTGCACGTCCTTCTTCGCCTTGCCACAGCAGGCCATTGTCGTCCATACGTATGGCATATAGTGTACCTTGTCGATAGTAGTGTAGTATTTCCTTGCATAGTGGTCCATATTTGTGCCACATTCGGCGGTACGACCGTGGCGAGTCGGCATATTGCTGAAGGGTCCAGAAGAACCACAGCGAAGTGTCGGCACTGTTATAGCTGTTTCTCCCCCGTGCCGAGATGTTTGGGAAAAGGCCTTGATTGAGTGATTGCTTCATGGTCTCCACCACCCTTGGCGTAAGGTCGGGCTTTGCCAGCGAGAGGCCGGGAAGGGCTATAAAGGTATCGCGTCCCCAGGTGCCAAACCATGGAAATCCGGCTTTTACGTAAGTATGCTTATCCTTGTCGGTAACCACAAATTGTGTGGCTGCCCTTTGTAGGCATGTGGCATAGGAAGCTACATCGCGACGATGAGCCAGTTCCTTGTTGAAGCGGCTACGTATTGAATAGGGTTCCATTTCAGCCAAAGAGTAGGCCACGTAAAGCACATCGCAACTATGAAGTGCATACTCCATGGTTCCGGGAGTAAACAGGCTTTCGATGGCGGCATAGCCCCTTTCCGCCTCCTGCGGGTAATAAACGTTGTGCCAATAGTCGGGCGAAAGTGTAAACATCGGTGGCTGCGACGATTGTAGATACACAATATCGTATGGCAAACCATCTATCACCTTAATACCGTTGGCAATAGTTTTGATTTTTGGCATATTAGCATCGTTCTTTCGACCAAGGCAATGCACCCCACGGAAAGCAAAGAAAGGCTGTAGGCGTAGCACTATTGGGAGGGGTGTTTCCATCACATGATAGCAGCAAATCAGCTGCATTGTATCCTGCATCAGCAAGATGGTTTTTCGCAAACGCATTTCGCCGCAAGCATAGGTGTATTGGAGCGTTGGCGAGAGGTCGGCCACCACAATGGCAGCCCTCCTTTCGGGCAGTTCCACTCCTCCACCGAACAACATAGACGATAGGCCATACTGCTCATCCTTATATACAACGGTTTCGGCCACCGACGATAGCATTACATGCCCATTATCGTCAATCTGCCTTTGGGGCAACACCAAAGCACCGTGATACTTACGTGTGTTACACTGTGCCAAAGTGGTGTGATAGCAGCAGCCCAATGGGTTGGTAAGTAGTACTTCTCGGTCCAACATTAGGGAGTGGCTGTTCAACAGGTCGGTATTCAAACTCAGATAACTCATAGCTGTTTGTTTTGGTTTGAATATAACAATGCCGAGGGAATTGTGTTTACATGCTTGATAGCAAAATGTATTGTCGCAAGCAATATGGTTAGGCTACAGTTAGATGAATTAAATTCACACCCTGTTGTCAAACATTTCATGGTAGGGTATCACGAGCATTACGATATACCATCAATCGTTAGTTAATATATTGCCTTAAAATCCATCGTGATGTAGTTAAGATTTCCTCTCGATACCGATGTTACTACTACATGATGTAGATAAATATACCTCGTGATATAAATCTTGTTTCATTATTTTCAACTTTTTTTTAGTCGTATATCCCTTAAAAAAATTTGAGAATCTAATTCTACCAACAATTATATAAAGAATATTAAGGCTTAGAAATCGTCGAAGTCCATTGTTAGCTGCACCTCCTTTATCTCAGTTTCGTCAATAAGGTTTGAAATTCCAACCCCCAGCAATCGTATAGGTTTAGCAGTGTAGTCCATTCGACCAAGAAGGTGTTTTGTCATCTTGTGCAGCCTAGCAAACGAGCGTATCGGCATCTCGTCAGAGTAACTACGGGTTAAGGTCGTAAAGTCAGCAAACCTGATTTTCAACGTAAGCGTGCGTCCACTTTTGCCACTACCCTCAATATCTTTCCATAAACGTTGCTCCAAATGGTAGAGCTCGGCCACCACGGCAAAGGTAGTGATAAGGTCCTTATCGAAGGTGTTTTCAACGCTGTACGACTTACGTTCACGGTTTGGTTCCACTGGTCTATTGTCGGTACCACGTACAATATCGTAGAAAAACAATCCCGACTTGCCAAAAATTTCCACCATCTCCACCTTTGTTTTCTTTAGCAAATCGGCACCTTTGTATATATTCATCTTGTGCAAATGCGATGCTGTTACCCTTCCAATACCATAGAACTTCTCAATAGGAAGCTGTGCAAGGAATTCCTCAGCCTCGTTGGGCAATATCACAAAAAGGCCGTCGGGCTTTCTATAATCGGAGGCTCTTTTGGCCAAAAACTTGTTGTACGACACGCCTGCAGAAGCCGTCAGCTGCGTACGTTGCAGTATCTTCTGCTTTATTTCGCGGGCTATTATGGTGGCCGAAGGAATACCTTTTTTGTTGTCGGTTACATCAAGGTAGGCTTCGTCGAGCGATAGAGGCTCGACCAAATCGGTATATTCGGCAAATATTTCGTGCACTACTTCAGATACGGCACGATATACGGCAAAGCGTGGTGGCTGAAACCTTAGTATTGGACATTTGAGCAACGCTACCTTCGACGACATGGCCGAGTGGACACCATAACGCCTTGCCTCATAGTTGGCTGTGGATATTACGCCTCTTTCCTTGGCCGAACCTACAGCCAATGGCAGTCCACGCAGCTCAGGAAAGTCGCGTTCCTCCACCGAGGCATAGAAAGCATCCATATCGATATGTATAATCTTTCTAATGCTCATGTCGAAGTGTTATCAAAGTAACCTCAGGTAATATAAGGAAGCGACTATGCATAGCACTTGTTCCTATTCCGGCGTTGATGTATAGATACTGATTGTTGTGGTGATACAATCCGGCTTTGGTTTTGTCGTTATATTGTACGGTCTGGTTGGCATACTTTTTCCAATATAGTCCCATCTGACCGGCATGGGTATGACCGGCTAGGGTAAGATCTACAAAAGGATATTTCTGTATCACCTCACGACTCCATACCACAGGGTTGTGGGTAAGCAACAGCACCGTTCCACCGCCGGCATGAGACAAAGCCTTCGAAAGGTTGCCATATGAATAAGGATTGTCTCCAAAAAGTTTAATCTTACTCAGTGACGGCAGTCCTATATACTGTGTTCCGGCTATAGCAATAGTGTCGGCACCACGAACCACAAAATAACATTCGTCGTTAAGTAACTTCCACCCAAGGCTGTCGGTTATCATGCCGATAAGCGAAAGGCTGTCCGCAGTTTTGCAGGCAGAATTGGGAAAGAAAGGGTAACGGCAGTAGTCGTGGTTGCCCAATACTGCAAACACACCGTCAGTAGCTTTCAACTGACTCAATATGCTGAGGTAAGGCTTCAACTCTGACGAGCCAAGGGTAACCACATCGCCCGTAACGGCAACAAGGTCGGGATTCAAAGCACTTACACTATCCACCACAGCCTGCATGGTAGCAGGGTTGTACATAGAACCGGAATGCAAGTCGGAGATTTGCACCACACGATAGCCATCAAAAGCAGAGGGCAACGAAGCCATTGGCAACGACACTTGGCGTACAACCACATGGTTTTTGCCATAAAACATACCCACAAAATAACACAACCACAAAACAGCCAGACCCGAAAAGGCAACTGTAAGGTAACGTTTTTGTACCTCAACAGAAAAGATTCCTCCCCTACTTTGGCAATACCACCTATGCAAACATCCTATACCTAATGCAGCCACCACAAACTGCATAAACAATACGTAGGTAAGTACCAAACTTGTGACCACACTTCGGAAAAAGGGATTCCAACTAAAATACGGTACCACCAAAGCCGAAAACTCCACTGCAAATACTGACACAAACATGCCGACATACAACCACCGAAACACCATGCCGGAATAGTGCGTAACTATAGGATTGTACAAAAAAAGGTTCATCAGCGTCATTGCCAACAGTATGTACCAATATTTCAGATATTCGGGTGTGGTAATACCAAGCAGAAGTATTGCCAACACACAGCCGGCCCCAATCATATACGAAGGACTGCCAAAAAGTTTTGATAATACGAAACGCATTGTTGTTTTTGCTTTCATAACAAATAAAAGTACGAAAAGTATCGGTATGCCAATGCAAATCTACAACGAATGGTGCTTCAGATAATTTATAATCTCATCAACATAGCCAAAAGCCACAGCCACTACAGTGTCGGCAGCTCCGTAATAAACAGCCACTTTCTCACCATCACACAAAGCAGCACACGGAAACACCACATTTGGAACGTCACCTGCCAATTCGTACGGAGCAGCAGGAGCAAGCAAATAATCTTTCGAACGGTAAAGCACTTTGGCAGGATCGTCCAAATCCAACAATACAGCTCCCATCGAATAACGGAAACCATTGCAGGTAGTTATCACACCATGATAGAACATAAGCCATCCATCCGAAGTACGTATAGGCACCGAGCCGGCACCAACCTTGGTACACTGCCATGCACTGTCTTCAAACGGTGCTACCTTCATCACACAACGATGTTCGCCCCAATATTTCATATCCGGACTATAGCTTATATAAATATCGCCAAACGGAGTATGGCCATTATCGCTCGGACGGCTAAGCATTGCATACTTGCCATTTATCTTTTCGGGAAAAAGGACTCCATTTCTGTTGAATGGCAAGAAAGCGTTTTCACACTGATAAAAACGTTTAAAATCGAAGGTGTAGGCCAAGCCTATTGTTGGTCCATGATAGCCGTTGCACCATGTTATCCAATAGCGGTCCTCTATCCAAGCTACGCGAGGGTCGTACTTATAATCCGAGTCTATCATATCGGTATTACCTGGTTCGAAAACTATTGGCTCATGATTTATATCCCAATGTAAGGCATCTTTGCTGAAACCGGCAAATATATTCATCTGAACAGCACGGTTGTCACAACGAAACACACCTGCAAAGCCATCTCCGAATGGTACCACAGCACTATTGAATATGCTATTAGACACCGGTATATCATAACGTCCGATAATAGGATTTTTAGAGTATCGCCACATAGGTTCATTACATCCTTCTGGACGTTCTTCCCATGGAATAGATATTTTTGTATTCATAAATATTATATTTCATTTAACAGTTAAACTACTTTTTATCCGACCTTTAGACAAGCAAACAAAAATATATGCTTGCTACAAAAGCATTACAAAGGTACTAAAAATATTTCAATATACAGACATAATATATACTGTAAAATATTTTGCAAACTATATGTCACAAAAAAGGGTATCCGAGAAATATCGGATACCCTAGCACAACTAATAAATAGAATATTATTATTGTCTAGCAGCAATCAATAACTCTAACATCTTAGTAGCAGCATCGCTGATAACTGTTCCTGGTCCGAACACAGCAGCAGCACCTGATTTGAACAAGAAATCATAGTCTTGAGGAGGGATAACACCACCAACTACAACCATAATATCTTCACGACCAAGTTTCTTAAGTTCTTCTATTACTTGAGGAACCAAAGTTTTGTGACCAGCAGCCAACGAAGAAACGCCCAATACGTGAACATCATTTTCAACGGCTTGTTTAGCAGCTTCAGCAGGAGTTTGGAACAATGGTCCCATATCCACATCGAAACCAAGATCGGCATAACCTGTAGCAACAACTTTAGCACCACGGTCGTGACCATCTTGACCCATCTTAGCAACCATAATACGAGGACGACGACCTTCTAATTTTGCGAATTCGTCGGCCATAGCTTGAGCTTTCTTGAAACTTTCTGTTTCTTTTGTTACTGAACTATACACACCTGAAATCAAATTAATGTTAGCTTTATAACGTCCAAATACTTTTTCCAATGCGTAAGAAATTTCACCCAACGAAGCACGTTTACGAGCAGCGTCAATAGAAAGTTCCAACAAATTTCCATTGCCTGTTTCGGCACATTTTGTAAGAGCAGCCAAAGCAGCTTCAACTTCTTCATTGTTACGTTCTTCTCTAAGTTTAGCCAAACGTTTGATTTGAGCTTCGCGAACAGCAGTGTTATCAACTTCCAAAGTTTCGATAGGATCTTCGTGATCCAAACGATATTTGTTAATACCAACGATAACATCAGTATCTGAATCAATACGAGCTTGCTTACGAGCAGCAGCTTCTTCAATTCTCATCTTAGGAATACCACTTTCGATAGCTTTGGCCATACCACCAAGTTTTTCAATTTCTTGGATGTGCGCCCAAGCACGGTGTGCTATTTCATGAGTCAATGATTCTACGTAGTAAGAACCTGCCCATGGGTCAACCACGCGACAAATATTGGTTTCTTCTTGCAAATAAATTTGAGTGTTACGAGCAATACGAGCTGAGAAATCGGTTGGCAAAGCTATAGCTTCGTCCAATGCATTGGTGTGTAAAGATTGAGTGTGACCCAAAGCAGCGCCCATAGCTTCTACACAAGTACGTGCTACATTGTTGAATGGATCTTGTTCTGTAAGTGACCAACCTGAAGTTTGGCTATGTGTACGTAATGCCAACGATTTCGGATTCTTAGGATTAAATTGGCTTACCAACTTAGCCCACAACATACGAGCAGCACGCATTTTGGCTATTTCCATGAAGTGGTTCATACCCACGCCCCAGAAGAAAGACAAACGAGGAGCGAAATCGTCAACAGACATACCTGCATTAACACCGGCACGTAAGTATTCCAAACCATCGCACAATGTATAAGCTAATTCGATATCAGCGGTAGCACCTGCTTCTTGCATGTGATAACCCGAAATAGATATTGAATTGAACTTAGGCATATTCTTCGAAGTATATTCAAAGATATCGGCGATAATTTTCATTGATGGTAATGGAGGATATATATAGGTATTACGTACCATAAATTCCTTCAAGATATCGTTTTGAATAGTACCACTCAACTGTTCTTGACTTACACCTTGTTCTTCAGCAGCTATGATATAGAATGCCAATACAGGAAGTACAGCACCATTCATAGTCATTGATACAGACATCTTGTCCAATGGAATTTGATCGAACAAAATCTTCATATCCAATATACTGTCAACAGCAACACCTGCCTTACCGACATCACCTACTACGCGTTCATGATCAGAGTCATATCCGCGGTGAGTAGCCAAGTCAAAAGCAACCGACAAACCTTTTTGTCCGGCAGCAATGTTACGACGATAGAATGCATTAGACTCTTCAGCAGTAGAGAAACCTGCATATTGACGAATAGTCCAAGGTCTCATAACATACATAGTCGAATAAGGTCCGCGTAAAAATGGAGCTATACCTGCAGCATAGTTTAAATGCTCCATACCCAACAAATCAACATCACCGTAAACAGGTTTTACGTCTATTTGTTCAGGAGTTTTCCAATTCTTTTCTATTCCTTCTGCTTTTTCCCATTGTTCGAAAGAAGCATGAGGATTTTCTTGTGATTTAAAATCAACGTTTGAAAAATTAGGTCTCATTATCAATGTTTTATTATTTTATTCATTAGATATAATCAATTTGCAAATGTACGCTTTTTTTTCGGATTATTCATAGTTTTCAACGAAAAAAGAATCACTAAATAAAAATGTTATTCAATGATTCTCTTTTCTATCTGAATATCAAGCTATTTATTTTCCATATTGTTGATATCTATTTCTTCCATTTTTTTCATTATTTCTTTGCGATTAGACACTGCTGAATTATAATAACGATTACCTCTAAACCATAAACGGAAACGACGCACTCTGTTATAAACTTTTTTCAACATAACCTTGCTACGCAAATAAACTATCAAAGATATAGGAAGAAAGAATAGATATATAAGAGCTGTCCACCACAAGCCGGTAACACTCCATAATATAGACGCTGTAATAATATACCAAAGCGGATAAGCCACTAACACTCCTACTGCAAAGTGAAATGATGAGTGAAGCATATAATCCTTGATATTTCGAGTTATAAGCGAACTCAAACTATATGGCAATACATTTATAACCCAACCGCCCAATACTATTGGCAATAATATTACACTCAATAACAAGCGCAATAGAGTACCGCAAAATGTAAGCTTTTGTGCAAATATCCAATCTCTAAGATGCATTTTATCCAATGCCTTTGAATATTGTCGTGTTGTTTTCATCAATGCCTTAAAACCATCGGGATTTTGTTGCTCATAATTATCCAATATAGATACCACTTTTTTGGAAGCATACAGATGATTGGGAAAATAACGTTGGGACTTACCTTCCTTCTTCATTATTTCACGACCATACATTGTACAAAGCAACTCGTATTCATCGTAGTAATCCAAGTTTGAGATATCCAACATCAGGTCTTTTACTATCACACGTGCTCTATCGGTCAATATCTTTTCGGCGCGGTGTGGTTGCTCTTTGTATAATTCGTACAAGTCTGTAAATTCAAATGGTTCGCCTATTGTCATTACCAAACGTCCTTGCACTGAGAAATAGTTGTCGTAATGGTTTGACATTGGCAATATATATACAGGCTCCTTGAAATCCATCATTTCGGCTGCACGGAATGCTATACGAGAAAATCCCTTTTTGAAAGTACCAAGAGTATGACAGTCTTGATGCCCTGCTTCGGGAAACAAAGCCACCACTCCGTTTTCTTGCAATATCTTGGCCGATTGATTAAAGATAGCATCATTCTCACCCACTCCGGCACTACCCACATCTCGAGCACGAAAAGCAGGCATAATCTTCAGAAAGCGCAAAGCTCTGGCAGCTATCTCTTTCTTAAATATATCGGCACGGGCTATAAACACCGGATGACGACCATCTTTGGCAAAAGCAAATAATATGCCCAAAGCATCCGTTAAACCATTTTGGTGGTTACATATAGCTACTATAGGTTTTCCCTTGGGAATTCGGTCTTGATTCAAAACCTTGTACTGACGATAATATACATGATTATGCATCAAATGAACATATTTGTACATCAAGTTGTACCGCCAATCCGATTTATTTATATTCTCAAAATTTATCATACTGTCATTATGCTTAGTTAATAAGTAAGTTAGTATAGTTTTATTGTTTCTTTTCCATACCTGCCGGCTTGGAAATAGATTCTCTCATATTGGTATCGGCTTGTATGTTTTGCATCTTATAATAGTCCATTATTCCAAGGTTTCCATTACGGAAAGCCTCGGCCATAGCTTTTGGCACTTCGGCTTCGGCTTCTATCACTTTGGCACGTGCCTCTTGTGCTTTGGCCTTCATTTCTTGTTCCGAAGCCACTGCCATAGCCCTACGTTCTTCGGCCTTGGCTTGTGCTATATTCTTATCAGCATCAGCTTGGTCTATCTGAAGTTGTGCTCCTATATTCTTTCCAATATCTATATCGGCTATATCTATAGATAGTATTTCAAAAGCTGTGCCACTATCTAATCCTTTTTGCAATACTAGTTTAGATATCGAATCCGGATTTTCCAGTACTTGCTTGTGACTCATTGCCGAACCGATGGAGGTTACTATACCTTCGCCCACACGTGCCAAAACGGTTTCTTCGCCGGCGCCACCCACCAATTGCTTAATATTGGTACGAACGGTAACACGAGCCTTAGCTATAAGCTGAATACCATCTTTGGCTACAGCTGCTACCGGTGGAGTATCTATAACCTTAGGATTTACCGACATTTGAACAGCCTTGAATACATCACGGCCAGCCAAATCAATAGCTGTTGCTGTTTTGAAATCCAAGCTCATATTAGCTTTATCGGCCGATATCAAGGCATTAACTACTGCCGACACACGACCTCCTGCCAAATAGTGAGCTTCTAGTTCACTTTGATTAAGTTTAAGACCGGCTTTGGTGGCCGAAATCATATTGTTCACTACTATTGTTGGTGGCACCTTACGCAAACGCATAAATACCAACTGCAACAACGAAATATGCACTCCCGATACCAATGCTTTGAACCATAATCCTATTGGTACCAAATACAAAAAGATTACCAATGCTACCAAGCATAAACCTGCAATCAAAATAAAAAACAAATCCATAATTTCTCCTTTTTATGTGTTTTTACTATATGTTTATTATTGTATATATCGCTATATTTGCTTTACTGTTATTCTGTATCCTTCTATTTTTGTAATTTCTACCTCTTGGTTTTCATCTATAAGTTCGCTTACTGTATGCACCTCCACTATCTGACCATTTATATTGGCTTTACCTGTTGGTGCCAACCTCGAAATAGTTTTACCTCTTGCTCCTACCATTAGTTTTTCTTCGTCTATAGTATTAACCCTACCATCTATTTCGGTATTGAGCCCAAATAATCTCCACGTTTTTGAACGCATAAAGAATACCAATAGCAATATGCATGCCACCACCGACGATGCCAATACAATATTGCCGGCCACTGTGCCATAGGTTACATAGCTTTGCCACACACCTATAGCCAACATACCTCCGCCTATAATACCTGCTATGGCACCTGGCAACACCACTATTTCCAAGGCAATAAGCAACAAACCCACGAATAATAATATAATAATAGCAGTCCAAGTCATAATGTTTATCGTATTATTTCTGATGTTAGCTGTCTATCCAAAAGAGCGGTATGAAGTGGCATAAGGTCGTCGTAGCCTCCTGTCTTTACCACACATTTTCCACGATGATGAACTAGCAGTGTACATTGCTCGGCCTGTATTTGGCTATGACCACATACCGTTTTGAGGGCCAATATCACATAGTCGAATGTGTGGTAATCATCGTTGTGAAGTACAAGTTTACAACCTTCGTCCTCTAGCACATCAACGTCAGTCAAATCCCCTTCTTGATATTTTTCTTGCTCCATCGTTTTTTTAAGTTTTGAGTATGCAAAGATACAACATTTTTTCGACATACAACCTATTTCCTACTCATTAGTTATCAAGAATTGGCGGTGCAAAAATATCCACAAAGCCTTATACAGCCCATAAACTACTATTCTACAAAATATTGACAGCAGCAATCTCTACCCTCAATCCAACTATGGAACACAATATAATATATCTCATTTCTCTACACACAAACATAGTGAGGTATGACTTTTGAGCACATTTCATAGTGGGAAACGCCATAATTGTACAAACAAACTACAGCATATAAAAGTTCCAAATACCTATCTTATCACCTAGATATCTACAACACTTTTTGCCCACAAAAGCCCGGAATTCAAAAATCTTAATTAGCTAATAATACTCTAACCAAATAATGATATTTTGATGTCTATTTTTCGAGCTTAAAAGGTCATTATTTTGACCTTCCAAGGTCAAGCCACGAACCTTCCAAGGTCAGACCACGAACCTTCCAAGGTTAAGCCACGAACCTTCCAAGGTTAGCAAAAGACCTGTTTAAGGGTGTTTTTTTGTACCAAAAAAGGTATTCTTCGGCATCCGATAAATAGTTAAAGAGGAGATCATGATTCTAAGTTTTTATTCTTTCCAAAGAACATTTATATACTTCACGTTTTTTTACCTTAGCAAAGTGGCTCTTTACAAATCACCTGCAAAGCATTTTTTAGGAGTTACCTATAATAAAAAAGGCTCGAATTACTTCGAGCCTTTTGATGTATGTAATTACAAATGAAATTAACGAACGATCAATTTTTCAACCTTCGAGAAGTTGCTGTTAGTTAAACGTACAAAGTAAGTACCTTTAGCTAAGCTAGAAACATTGATAGTTTTAACTTCGTTAGCATTAATAACTTCTTCAGCAATTACGCGACCGCTCATATCGATCAAAGAGAAGTTGATTTCGCCATTAACACCTTCTATAGTCAATTGAGATTGAGCAGTAGCAGGGTTAGGTTGTAACGAAACTTTTACATTGTTTTCGATAGCATCAATACCAATGCTAGGAGTAAATACAGCTGCTATAGAGTGGCGAGCATCAATTGCATTGAAAGTGTAAATGTAGTATCCACCGGCACCATCTATTTCGCATTGATCAATAGCTTCTGCACCATCAACCATAACGCTGCTTACATAATAGTTTTCGCTTTCAGGAGAAATAATGTAAGAACGAGTAGAACCTTCAGCTACTACGTCGCTAGCTCCGTTTTCTACCATTTCGTATGTAGAACCATTGAATATACCTTCATCAATAGAGTCAATCTCGTTCCAAGAAACAGCTATTTCGAAAGTAGGAATATCGCGTTTAGGACCTACTAACATACGAGCCATAGGAGAGTTTTTACCTGCAGAGGTTCCAAGCCAACTTAAGTCACCATATTCAGGAGTGTAAACGATAAGGTTACCGTTAGAACCCATACCAAAACGGTTAGCATAGTCTTTCAATTCAGGAACATTTCTGTAATATACAGCAGTGTCAGCACCCTCAGCAACATCGTAGTAGAAATTGCGGTCAGAAGCCAAGCAGAAGTAAGCTTGTTCAACCAATTCGTAACCTACACGGTAAGAAGTGTTAGGTTTCAATTCAGGTTGTTCTGGGAACATGATACGGATAGTCTTGTAGTCACCATATTTCATAACGTTAGCGTTTGTATCAAGGTTCAAGTCATTCATAGTTACAGTGTAAGTACCTGCACCGGTTTCCATTTGTTTGAAACTGATATAGTCGCCATATGTAGAGTCCCAACGAATCCAAGGATTGATTTTTACCATACCTGCTTGAACATCGGCGTAGTATTGAGGATTAGTATGAGCAACAAGTTCAATACCTCTAATAACCCAACCTTCAGGAACCTCAGGGCCTGTAGCATAGCTCATACCAAAGCAGTAACCTGGATCTGAAAAACGAGCTTCTTCAGTAAGATAACCATCAGCAGTGGTTCCGTAAGTCCAAGTGCTGTATTGAGTCAATATACCATTATCACGACCCCATACTTGAGTACCGTCTGCTTCAGCAGCCAATACGTTGTAAGATAGAGTATCGAATTTATAATCTAATTCATCAGATACAAGACCCGAGTATATTTTGTTCAGACCTGCAGTAGCATGAGGAAGAGATTGAGAAGTACCTTGCCATCCTTCGCCTAAGCAAGATTCATCAGCACCTTCATAAGCATTGGCATCTACCATATTATCTATAAAAGAGTAAGCAGTAACGCCAGTTGCAACAGCTGTGTTGCTATCAGGGTTAGAAGCAGCTATTTCAGTTCCATCAATTGTTTTGATGTAACCTTTTACGTTAGTTTGAGTTCTGTCGCCATTGTTGTTGAACATAGAGTACCATACAACAGGAGCAAGATCCATACCTTGAGGAACCATGTGGTAAGCACCGTGGTAATAGCTAACTGTTTGAACATTCATACGATTAGCTTCAGCAACACCTTCTACGCTGAAGTCGTCAAGCAACCAGAAATAACCATAAGCACCACCGCCATTGCTGTTGCAAGACCAACGAATTCTGATTTTTACGCTTTCTTGGTTCAAAAGGCTTAGAGGAAGAGCAATAGTTTTCCAACCAAGAGTAGAGCTGTTTACAGCAAGGTCTATACGTGCCAAGTTGAATTCAACAGAATCCCAAGTAGTACCACCGTCGATAGAGTAATCGATGTTACACCTATCGCTATTGAAGCAACGATAGTATTGATACAATTTTGCATCAAGAATACCAATTGTTTCGCCTTCTTCGGGTATTGTAGTGAAAGCAGGGAACTCAATGTAAGTATTGAAGTTACCTATTGTACCTGTACCACCCCATTGAGAGATTTGGTCTTGCATAGAACAAGCCATAAGGCCGTCCATAGGAGAACCCGAATTGAATCCATTCAAGCTAGCAAAAGAACCTTCTTCACCAAACAATACAGGAGCTGTACCTTCCGCAGCACTTACAGCGCTACGTGTAGTATCAGCAACGCGGAACCAATAAGAGTGACCTGCTGATTGAGTGTGAGCGTAAGGTATTGTAGCTGTTCCTACTTGGTAAGTAGATTCACTAGCAGGAGCGCCGAAAGTTTCAACTTCCTTTACCATTACGTTCTTCGAGAAGATAGAACCTTTAAAAGTTGCTTGCTCCTGAACATCTTCAGTAGGCATTGCAACTGCTTCGAAACTCTTACCGCTTAATGAAGCACGAGTCTCTTTTTTTGCCGGTATTTGAGCAAATACCATGGTTGCGCATAATGCGAAACCTAAAGCCATTAATGTTTTTTTCATTGTAATTGAACTTTTGATTAATAAATTAATTTCATTTTACTACAACATACAACACTTTTTCTTTCATCGATTTTGCACTTCCGCTCATCAATAAAACGGTTGTACACCAATTAGTTAACGAGACTGTACAAGCCATCGGTTACAGAAATTGCGCCATATGTTTTACGGTGCAAAAATACGCACATTTCTCAATACAAGCAAGTGTTTTTTATTTTTTTAGCGATATTTTTTCAACCCGTGCGGCACCAACATATATTACATTACTTATTATCAACAATTTATTCAGGCACCAATTTGTTCATTTTTATCTGATAAAAAAACATAGGCAATGGTTTATTTAATGGAAGTTTGAAAAAATAATTGATAGTTGTCGGTTATCAGTTTAGCATTGATTTGCAACCATTGCTTGATTCTAACCAACAACTGTCAATCAAGTTCTAATAGGCAACCAATGTTTCTTCGCGCACCCATTTTTCGATATCGTCCTTGGCACTAGATATTGTACCTATATTATATGTGGTCCGAAGCATATCCAATATGGTTGGCGAAAGGAATGCCGGCAATGTAGGCCCTATATTGATATTGCGAACTCCAAGATATAGTAAAACCAAAAGCACTATCACCGATTTCTGTTCGTACCATGCAATGTTGTAGGTTATAGGCAAATCGTTTATAGAGTCGCACCCCAATGCATCTTTCATCATATTCAGGAGTATTATAAGCGAATACACATCGTTGCACTGCCCGGCATCTATCACACGTGGAATACCATCTATTGAACGAAGATTCAGCTTATTATACCTGTATTTGGCACAACCTGCCGTTAGTATCATCACATCGTGAGGAAGTAATTGGGCAAAATCGGTATAATATTCGCGGCTTTTCAACCTTCCATCACAACCCGCCATCACTACAAAACGACGTATATTTCCATTCTCCATCTCCTCTATTAACTTAGTAACAAGATGTGACAACTGTCTGTGAGCGAAGCCTATTATTATATTTCCGTATTCTATTTGCTTTGGCGGAGCACAATGCTTGGCATGTTCTATTATCCTGCCAAAATCTTTAGGTTGTCCATTCTTTCCATCAGGTATGTGCTGACAGTTTTTCAATGCCGTTGCTCCGGTAGTATATATTCTATTTTTGTATGGAGCATTGTCTAACGGAGGTACTATACAATTGGTAGTAAATAGTATAGGTCCTTTGAATGATGCAAACTCGTCGCGTTGTCTCCACCAAGCATTACCATAGTTTCCCACAAAATGTTCGTATTGCTTAAAGAAAGGATATGCATTGGCCGGCAGCATCTCACCATGGGTATATACATCAACACCTCTACCCTTGGTCTGTTCTAGCAGTTCTTCCAAGTCCTTAAGGTCATGACCACTCACCAATATTCCGGGATTACGCCTTACACCTATATTTACCCTTGTCATCTCGGGATTACCATAGGTATCGGTATTGGCCTTATCTAGTAGTTTCATAGCCTCCAGTCCCACATGTCCGGTTTCGTTTATCAGTTCTACAAGTTCCGAAAATGAAAGAATGTCAGTAAGCAATGTAGCCAAGGTTTCATAAACAAACATATCTATACTCTTGTTGGTATATCCCAACTTTTCGGCATGATACATATAGGCAGCTATTCCTTTTACACCATATATTATAAGTTCTTTGGCCGAACGCATATCCACATTTCGTTCGGTAAGTACACCTACCTCTTTGGCTTTCTTTTCATAATCAAGTACACTGCCGTGCCACGTTATAGCATCAATATCGGGCAACGGCACCAGATTTTCTTTGGCTTTGGCAATCAGTTTCTTTTTTATCTCCAAGCCTTCGGCAATGGTTTGTTTTATATCGTCGTGGCTAAAGTCGGCGTTGGTAATAGTCTTGAACAGCGACGAATATACGTATCCGTTGTCTATCACTGGCATATCACCGGGTGGAAAAGAAACTTTCACAGCACATATTCCTTTGGTAACATATAGCAACAAGTCCATCAACGATGCCAATCCAGCATCCTTGCCACACACTCCTTTCGATGTGCAACCAATGCCCTTTGATGTTTCTTGACATTGGAAGCAAAACATTTGGTTTTCCATATCTTTTGGTATTTATTATACATTATATTATACGTCATACCAAAACAAATGTCAGAGCGAAAAGGTTTGTATATTACACAAGTATTTTCCACACTATACCACCTCATTATTCATACCCTACCATCACAGTGTTTACGCTCTATCATGACAATAAGATATGGCTATCATCAGTGAGTATAAATTTCCACGTAATGTAGTTTTGTCTCCCTCACGTGGCAGGCGAAACAACCACGTGATGTAATTTCATCTGCCATGCGAGGGAATTTCAAACGTTTCATATCAAAAAAAATGTGTATATTTGCCACATATTTTGTGGCGAACAAATGCCGTAATATACGCATAATACATATATTTATGTATATTTGGCAAGAAAAAGAATGGCCTCATTTTGGGGAGGAAACTACCCGAGTGGCAATACAATTTGAAAAATAAAGCTCACATAGTAATATAATAATCAAATCAACAAATAATAAACAATGAAGAAAATATTCATGTACATCGGAACAGCAGGGTTGCTCTTTGCTTGCAGCCCAAAAGAAAAAGCCGACGGCACAACAGGTGATTTCAAATATCTTGTTGACGAATTTGCCGACCTTAAAGTAATGCGTTACCAAATTCCGGAATGGGACTCCCTAAGTCTGCAACAAAAGGAATATATCTACTGCCTTGGCGAAGCCGCTAAATATGGTAGGGATATTATATGGGACCAACATTTCAAATACAACTTGGCTATACGCAAGACTATCGAAAATATCCTAACTACCTACACCGGCGACAAAAACTCTCCGGATTATAAAAACTTTGAAGTATATGCCAAACGTGCATTCTTCAGCAACGGTATTCACCACCATTATGCCGAAGATAAATTTACTCCCGAAATAACAGAAGAATACTTTGCCGAACTTGTTCGCAACAGCGATGCAAGCAACTTACCTCTTAAAGCAGACGAGTCAGTTGACGAGTTCATAGCCTTCATCACACCGGTAATATTCGACCCAGAGATGTACGCAACCCGTCGTAGTAGTGGCCAAGGAATAGACATAGTAGCCACTTCGGCAGTGAATTTCTACGAAGGTGTGTCGCAAAAAGAAGCTGAAGACTTCTATGCCAAAATGCAAGACCCCAAAGATGAAACTCCTATATCGTATGGTTTGAACTCTAAATTGGTAAAAAAAGACGGTAAAGTTTGTGAAGAAGTATATCGTGGTGGCGACGGACTATACGGCAAAGCTATAGACCAAATAATTTATTGGTTGGAAAAAGCCAATGCTGTAGCCGAAAACGATGCTCAACGCAACTACACCAACCTTCTAATCGAATACTACAAAACC
>JAEIGA010002491.1_pt1 | contig 29371 bp, 46 predicted proteins | sample 9270691 | NCBI WGS metagenome assembly JAEIGA01 (sample SAMN17057246, study PRJNA624740) | gut metagenome | biome: biome; isolation source: fecal sample | host: Bos grunniens | place: China: Xizang | collected 2019
TCTCAGCTCACTGTTGAAAGCGAGCATTGAGCTTAGCGAGATGTCTGAAGTGTTGGAGTTCACGGCGAACTTGATGCCTTCTTGAAGGTTGTTGACGAGATTCCACGCTGGATCTTTGCGGTTGATCGAACCGCGATCGCTGGTGTGGTGCTCTTTGAGCCATTCCTTCAAGCAGAGGCGAAGTTCGAAGGCGAAGTCGACCGCGTCATTCACGTTCTCGATAGGCTTGACCAGTTCATCGATCTTCGCCTTGATGAGCTTTCGTTTATCTACATTTCCTTCCATATTTCTCTCCTTACGGCACGTAGAGAATCGTCGGATTGTCTTTGTGGATGTCTGGCTTTTCGAGGTAGAAGTTGTAAGCCAAGCACATAGACTTCCAGTGCGTTTCGAAGTTGTCGAAGATGAAGCTGTCGTTCTTGATGTGAACGATAGTCTTGTTCTTGTCCTTGATGTCGATCGCCATGATTGCGCCACGCTTCTCGTGGAAGTCAGTGAACCAGTCAAGACGCTTGAGATTCCTTCCAGTGAGCGAGAAGTGAGTGTACTCTGGATCACGTTCGAACTGAGGAATAGCAGCTGGAATGTCGTTCTCGATCACGTACTGATTCCAGCTCTTTTCGAACGAGTTGCTGTTGAACGGATGAGGAATGAGATGAACTCCAGACTTGCTAGGAATTCTCGGAAGAGGCATCAAGATAGCCCGGGTGCTTGCATACGGCTCGCATTCGAAGATGAGTTGTTCGATCTTGTCGAGGTGCGGCTTATGTTCAGCGTCGCAGTCCACGATCCAAGTCTTGTTGCCCTTTCCGGCGCAGTTAGCGAGACCCGCAGCAGAAGCGACGAGATGGAACGGAGAAGAGAAGCTCTGTCCAGAGATTTCCTGTTCCGCGATATGCTTGAGCATGTGAAGCGAGATCTGCTTGTAGTTGCGCTTGTTGAGACGGATGTAAGCTCTCACGTTGAACGTCTGACAGATCTTGACGATGTCGTCCTTGCGATGTTCCAAGTGGTCGACCGAAGTGATGAAGTAGTCCTTGATGCTGCGGCTGTGCATATTGCCGTGATACGCAGGGTCAGGAATTCCGTCAATCATCGGGTCATCGGATTGACGACGGAGAAGTTGAACGTAGTAGCAGTCGCCTTCATTCTCGAACGTGAGAAGACGCTTGATGATTTCGAAGTTATCGACCATTTAGGCCTCCTAGTTGAAGTTTACATGGTCAATATAGAAATTTCAAGCCGTTTTGTAAATGGGTAAATTTACTGTTCTCCGTAAGTATAGATGAATTTTCCTGACAAGCTCTTCGAAATGTCCAGGAACTTGAGCCCAGCGATCTTGAGCGGAAGACGGTACTTCTCAGTGCAAGCTACCTTCGCGTAGTGCTTGAACTGCTCTCCGCTCTCATAGTCGTTCTCTACCCACTTGACGAGTTCGCAGTCATAGCCAGACAGCGCAAGCAGGAATTCACTCTGTACATTCGCAAATGCCGCAAAAGCGAGCATGCAGATGATAGTCATTGTTCTCTTCATGTTTTCTTCCTTCTATCGGAGATTCTTCAGCTTCATCTTCAGCATCTCGATGTCGACCAGGAGCTGAAGTCGGCGAGCCTCTTTTTCTCCGAACGTTGAATTTATAAGCTTCTTTCTACTATCGGTGTAGTTGTGATGGAACGTGATAGTGTCCGACTTGTAGAAGTTCCACAGCCACTTGTTGATTGTTCGATGCGCAGTGAATCTCACAGTCAACGGAATCCCCTTGATGTAGAACTTCACGAACTTTACGTCAACGTCCCAGTCTTTTGTCTCGAAAAACTTACTCATTGTCCTTCTTGTCTTGATCTTCAAGCTTAGCTAAGATGTAAGCCAGTGTAGCGACTACACCAGAGCCAAGGCCGATAGCTACTGCAGCCCCTGTCGGAAGATTATCAAGTCCACAGAGATACTTGACGGAAAATTCCATTCCGTTCACAACAACGAACATTCCTAAGTAGAACCACCAGTTTCTCATTCCTCTACCTCATATTCAGCGTGTGTCTTCAATTCTTTTACGGTACAAGCAGATATTGTATCAATAAGTGCCTTTTCGGAGTTCCAACGGATAGTGCTTCGATCCATCTCTTTATTCTGTTTGACTGCATATTCAGCCAAGTCGCGAATAGAGAATCGTGTTGCTTCGACAGGATCTTTAGTGAGATAGTCCGAACCAAGTGGAGTAGGATTCGGTATCAAGAAGTACATTCCACTTTCGTGCTTTAGGATATATGATGTTTCGTCTTTTGTGTAGATCATTTCTCTTTTCCTTTTCTGAATGAAGTCCTTGGATCGAAACCATAGGCTTTGATCCTCGTGATGTCGTCGCCAACGGGTACGACTGCGTCATCTGGTCTTGCGTGACTGTCTAACCAGTTCTCTAGGCTCAATAGAGCACGGTATGGATCCATTATCTTCTGGAACCCTATGGATTTCAAGCAGATGTTCTTGAAGATCCATATACGTCGCTTATCGCGATTTAACGTGTACTTGGATTGCACCGGAAATACAGCCATGAAGATCGGACCGAACTTGTCGAACGCTTCGTCCTTCCAGAACTCAGTCTCTTCTGGATTCTTGAATTCATTGTTGAGCACCTTCGCTGGAATCTTGATGCCGCAGTGACGATCGAAGTCGATCTCGAAAGAAGAGTATCTCTTCACGGTCTCGAAAGATGTCGGCATCACGTCTCTCCTGACTCCTGGATCGAAGAACGAGCCCCAGTTCAAGTACTTCAACGGCTCTTCGATAGCGCCAGGATCCAAGCGTGACCAGACCATCTCTCCGAACGTTCCACCTGCGGCGACGAACGGGTAATAGTGTCCAGCGAAGCCTACCCAGAAGCTGTATAGTTCTAAGTGACTAGACGGAATCAGTTTCAGCATTCGGTCTGGATCGCAGTCTCTTATGAACGACTCTGCGCTGTATAGCCTTCCATCGAAGTCCTCGCCGAGAGAAGGCAGTTCTCTCGGATCATAGCTCACGATCTCTGGTGTGCGATTGTATACTACGTCAGAGTCAGGAAAGGATCCGATTGCGCTGTCGTAGTAGTCTTTGAACTTCGAGTTGATTTTGATCATACTTGCTCTTCCTCTGAGTATACGTTGTCAACAACGAACAAATCGTTGTTTGAAAATCTCTTTCTTAGTTCACGCATAGCGCTTCTCAGATCAATCATGTGTTCTATCACTACATTCTTGAACTGCCATTCTGAATCGAAATGCGCTTTAGATCTTACTGTGAACAGATATGTTCTTAACTTCATACGTTCAAAATATACAAAAAGTCCGGGCTCTTGTAAACCCGGACTTCCCATTTAACATATCGGAGGTTTTATACTTTTACGGTCTTCGTCTTGTCAAGCTCGACGGACTGGATCTGGAAGATGTGCCCGTAGGATTCTCTCAGGAATGCCTGAAGTTCACTACGGACCGTCTCTTCGTCCTTTCCATAGCGCTTGAAGACTTCAGCTTCGCCGCCCATGAGGACTTCACAGCGGTAGCGTTTCTTACTCACTTGATGACCTCATAGCGCTTGGAAAGCAGAGTTTCCTTCAAGACATCGAACGGATCGAGCTTGTTAGAGAGCGCCATGTTGAGCACGTTCTGGCTGAAGCCCGAGAGGAGCTTGACGCCATGCTTGTTCTCCTGAAGCGGAATCGCGTTGGTGCGAGAGTTGACGTTCCAAAATACCAAGCCCGGCAGATCGTAACCTTCGGCCTTGAACTTCTTGCGGATAGACTCGAACACGGTCGGCATATCCTTCACGGAAGTTCTCTGCCAGCTGTAGCAAGAGCAAGTAGTTGCAGAGTCGAACTCCATGTCGGAGATGATCAGCACATCCGGGATCTGGTCCTGCTTCAGATGACTTCTCTTAGCCGTGGCAAGGATGAGATCCATAGTGGCCTCGATGTCAGTGTTGGAGCAGTCAGCTTCGTGGTAAGCCAAGGTCATCTTGTCGCGAAGAGTCATGTTCTGACCGAACTTCACGAGCTTCGGCTTGTTACCGAAGGTGATGAACTCGTTCTCGAATCCCGGAGCTGCGTGCTCGGAGCAGTAGATTGCGAGAGCAGTCGCTACGTCGAGCGCATGGACACGAGAACCACCGACCGGACATTCCATAGAGCCAGAGCCGTCGCGAACGACGATCATCGGCTTGGACATCTCGATGGACTTCAAGTTCTTCCACATACCCTCGAGCGCCGGATCGACGGTAGAGCTGTAGGTTCCAGACTGAGAGCGGTACTTGTATACCACTTCGTACGGGAAAGCAGCAGAAGCGTTGATCTTGGCTTCACCCTTGGTGAGCTTACCGAGGAATTCACGACGACGAGCTTCGTCATGCTTCAGGAACGCGTCCTTGTACTTCAGGTTAGCCTGAGACGGAACAGCTTCGTAGTTCACGTCGCCCCATTCGTTCTTACAGAGCTTGACTTCGATCACGTTCGAGTAAGCACGAAGCTTGGAGAGAGTCTTACGATATTCCGCCGGCTTCATATCGAGGAGTGCGCAAAGCTTGTTAGCCTTAGCGACAGTTTCCTTAGAGGAAGTGTTCACAGACGGCATCCACTTAGCGAGCAGCGAGATCGGCTTGCCTGCCTTCATAGCGCCGAGATCGACGTTGAGTTGTTCCTTGATGAGTTCCACGACTTCCTTCTCGACAGCGGTGCCGAGCAGTTCAGTCACGATGTCCCAACGAGAGTACTCCGGAATGAACTTGATGAGATGCGGGTACTTCGGCAAGACGTTCTTGACGAGGATCTTGAACAGACGGCGCTCGCCGAGACCTTCACGAACGTCACCAGCATAGAACATCCACTTGATAGCGAGTTCCGGGGTTTCTGCGAAAGCCTTCAGGAAGTCAGCCAAGATAGTGCCTTCATCCGCAGTGCGGTAAGATGCTACCTTGTAGTTCATGTCCACGAGCGCGTGGCCAGAGGTTTCATAACCGACACCACCGTTCTCGGTGAGAGTCTTGTTCTTCTTGAGGATCTTTTCCATTTCGGAATAGAATGACATTTGTGTTACTTCCTTCGGTTCAAAGTTGACGAGATGGAATTTGATTGTGCGAACCATGCATAAAAAATTGCTGTGACCATCTCTCGTTTTTGTTGTACCACAATATAGAAAACTTTTGCGGATCTGTAAATAGTAAACTTTATTTTACAAGATCTCTTGGCAGTGGAAGTCGCAGTACGGAATTTCTGATTCCTTCATTGAGCCATCGGACATAAGAGCTTCATACTCCCATTCGACATGCTTTTTCATGAACTGAATAGCGTCGAGCTTCTCAGTGTCCGTAGCGTAGTAGTCATCACAGGACTCGCTCTTGAGATGATACGAGTACAAGTGATCTGAGAATTGGGCATCAGGAATGATCTCTTTGATCTTCTTGATCTGCGCCTTCGTTAGTTTCTTTTCTGTTTTGATTATTGCTAGTGCCATGTTTTGCCTCTTACAGAAGATCGACTGTCGGCTGGATGAGTTCGTTGCTGCCGTTCGGACGAACAAGAACTCCAGCTTCGACATAGTTGTTCTCGTCTTTGATCTGGTACTGATGGATCATAGAGACCCAACCAGTCTTAGTGATCTTTACGCCCTTGTGTTCGAGCAGCCAGTTCATGAGTTCACGGTTGAACATACGTCTCGGCAGATTGTCAGCGTGGATGCCGACAAAATCTATCTTGACTGGTGTCTTTGTGGTACCGCTAGTCACGAGCCACTTGCCGTCACTGTACCCGATAACCTTCACGTCTTTGCTCCACGGCAATTTGGTGATATTGTTCGCATACTCGTCCCCAGCGTTCCAGACATAGTCTGGATGGAAGGGCTGTCCATTCCATCGTGCTACCGAGTAGTGATGAAGTTCGGTAGTCATTCTCTTATTCGTCGTTGTCGCCATCGTCATCTCCTTTTGATTTGAGTTCTTCTACTGCGAACTTGAAGACAAGATCGTTGATCTTCCTTCCAGTCGCCAAGTTGATTGCCAGGCAAGCGTATCTCTTGCCCATGATTTGCACAGCCTTCTCGTATCGTTCACGGCCTTCCATACCTGTGATCATTGAGTGAGCGCCGAGCGCACGCATCTTGATGTCGTAACACTTCTCTTGTAGATCTTCTCCGTACTTACGGATCTTCCAGAGCTCTTCAGGAATCTGCATCATGTAAGACGGTTCGACTACCAGAGCTTCTGTGTCGAAGTGAGCACGCACATCCTTCTTAGAGATCGCAGACATCATCTTGAACTTCTCAAGATACTCTACGCCCTTGATCTTCATCTTGAATCCAGACGAGAATGTCACTACGAAGCCCTCGTGATCCACGTCGAGCTTCTTAGCCTGTGCGATCATCTTCTCCATCGAGTCGAAGTAGATCATTTCCGAGTAACGGATGTCAAGCTTGTAAGCGAGATCTGCGATCTCGACCATCTCTCCCTCAGTGTGATTCTCGTCGAAGAATCCCAACAGAACCAAGCCCTCGTAGTCGTAGTGACATACGTGCGGGTCTTCGTTGGAGATGATCTCGAAGCAGTAAGTCCAGTTCTGGTCCAAGTGCAATTCCTTGCGCTCGTTGTCGATCTTAGTGTCGAACCAGTTCTGAGCCCACTTTGCCTGATCTGAATCGAAGGATCCAGCAGTCTTGATGATCCACTTTCCGTCGTAGTAGAACAAGATGCCGAGTGAGCCGTCAAGCTTGTCCATAGCACGGAAGTCCTTCGTGATGTTCGGCTCAAAGCCGTGTCTCAGTCTCGTGAGAGTCTCTCCTAGCTTAGTGAGACGCATGTAGCCGTCATCAGTAGTCACGTCGTAGATCTCTTCATAGTTGAAGAACTTGTTGAACGGATGAGCGATGATGTCGCCAGTAGACTTCTCGAACACGATGCCACGGCACTGGAGCGTGATCTCGTCCCAAGCTCCGTCATAGACGGTCTGTCGAGAGTACTTGAAGCCGACAAGCTTTCCGTCAGCAGACTCGTGCTTGTCGAGCCATCCGAGATCTGCATATTCTAAGCACTTTTCAAGAGTTAAGTAGTTCATAGTAGTGGTCCTTGTTAAAGTTACATCTACAATATAGGCATTTTCGGCCTATTTGTAAATAGAGAAACTAAGAATTTTCAAGCATCTTGTCGTGATCTTCGCACAATTCGTCAAATTCTCTGTCATCAGAGAGGATCATATCAAGATGGATCAGCGCTGACTTAGCGTCCTTGAACACGATCCCACGAGAGTCTGGATGAGCCTTGATATGCAGATCGACGTTGTCCTTGTTGTCGTCGATCAGGATGTCGGACTCTTGGAGGAAGTGCCACTTGTCGATACCTTTGTTGACGATCTCGATGTTCTGCATCTGGATCTCTGGACAGTTAATAGCGATCCACTCGCGCTTACCCTTCTTGCCGTTATGCAGAAAGATAGCCGAAGCGATGCCGATCTCTAAGTCCGGGTTCTGCTTTACGAGTTCGAGAAGAGCATTGTAGAGCTTGTGCCCCTCTTCGAGCCACTTCATGTTCGACCAGAACTGCGGCCCTATCTTGTCCATCAGCTTCCAGTCGCACTTTCCGTTCTCCTTCAGAACGTGAAAGTTTTTCACTTGCCAGTCGAAGTTGCAAAGCACTCCGTCCATGTCAAGCATAATTCGTCTTTTCATAGTTGGACCTTATAAGTTTTCAGTGATTATCTGTTCGGTGACCTCTTCCACTTTCTCTTCCGCTTTTATCGCTTTGAGCTTCTCGTCGGTGACCACGTCCGTGTCGAATCGATCAACGTGCATGATCATCCGCTTGAGCTCTTCTGCAGGAAAGACAGACATCATGGAGTCACTCATTACGGGCACCACCACGGAGTCTCACAGCCCTCTTTCTCTTCTGGCGGTTCCCAATACGGATTGTCTCCAGAACCTGCCAAGAGCTGCTCATGGCTGCCCATGTCGATGATCTCCATTGTCGGCTTTACATAAGTCTTACGCATTTTTGCCCCTTTGTATTGCTGTAATTACGATTTCTCCAGGCCAGTCGATTTCCTTGGCCTTCATCTTTTCGAGGATCTCTTCCGGAACGCCGTGAATGTTTCCGAACATTGTCTTCATGTGGAATGCTTCCATCTTAGCGTTCTCAGACATCGCTATCTGCTGCCAGAGATCCATCTCCTTCTTTGTGAGGTTAGTGTTAGCGACGATCACAGTAGTGCAGTTGCGCAACGCTTCACGAACCTTGTTGCGGCACCAAGCATGCGCGTCACCGAGTCTCTTGGGATCGAAGTGATACTGTCCATCTTCTCCGATCCAGTACATGTCTGCTTCGTAATAAGCTACAGTCTCACCCTGTTGGATGAGCGATTCCTGAAGCTTCTTTGCAGAAGTGGACTTGCCAGAGCCCGGGAGGCCACGATATACTACCAGTCTTTTCATAGTTTCCTTTTTAGTTGAAGTGTGTAGTCAGGTACTCGATTGTCTTGTAAGACACATAGAACCACGAGCAGAAAAAGTGCAGAATGTTCCAGCCGATTCCGTTGCCCACGAAGTGAGACAAGAAGGCAGCAGTCATACAGCCAAAGAACGGCATCTTGATCGTCAGTACGGGTCCTTTGTGATTCTTTAGTGTCTCGATCAACTTCAGGAACAGTTCCTTCCATGTGATCTTCGCCTTTTCATCATATACGGATCCTAATTCGTCTTCCATGTTATACCTCACTATTAAATATAAGAAAATTCCCGAGTCTTGTAAACCCAGGAACTTTCTGTATTGGGAGATAATACGGAGTTACTTGGTCTTCGGAAGCACAAGTTCCTTCGTCTTCAGATCGAACTGGAACACCTGAAGCGGATTCGCTTGGCCCTGCTTGGTCTTCGGAAGGTTCTTCGGTGCATCTTCGAGCTCTTCGTAAGTTGCAAATCCTTCGAAGTTCACGCGCTTTGTTCCGTCAGGGAGAACGATTGTCGTGTACGGATTCTTGCTCGATACGCCCTTCCAGATGTTTGTCTTGTAGTTGCCGTTCTTGTCGCGATCTAGCTTGAAGAATGCAGTAGCGACGCCCTTTCCTTCGTGAGTCACGATGTACTCCACATCCTTTAGGTTCACCTTTGCGATATTCCACCAAGCGAGCTTATGGAAAGTGTTCAAACCCTTAGTGTGAATTGCTAGGATTTTGACGGTCTTGTTTTCTGTTTTTGTCATCGGATTTGTCCTTTTGTTCATTGTTAGTGTCAAGTACAGTAGCGTTCAGTTTAGTCGGATCGTATTGGAAGCTGAGATTTTCTTTGAAAGGATCAGACGGATCTAGCATTGGAATCTCGCAGCCATAGAGAGCTACGACGCCTGGCCAGTTCTGATAGGGAGTCTTTTTGGGAGACGGAAGGACGATCTTCTTTCCGTCCTGTCCCTCGAATTCCACCTTCAGCTCATCGAGCTTCTTTCCGACTAGCCCTCGTGCGATGAGTTCTTCATACTCATCCACGGTGCATTCGATCGTAGTCAGATCAGGAAGCGTCACTTTCATTCTTGCTTCTCTCCTCAAGTTCATCGATATGCTTCATGACCTTTTCGGGAACTCCATTCGGCCAATTTGTCTTAGCCAATTGACGAGCTTCGTCGAAACGTCCCATAGCAGCGAGCTTTGCGACATCCAACTGCTTCTTAGCCTCTTCGGACTTCTTTTTCTCTCGAAGCACCTTGATGATGTAGTAGAGCGCAATGCCCGAGATGACCAGAGCTATGATTGCGCTCCACCAGATAGCGATGCAGAAGCAAGACCAGTGCCACGGCCATGCGATTACAGGCCATTCCGCGAAGGCTCCAAAGCCAGCAAAGTGGAAGACAGTAGCGAGAACTGTCCAAAGGCCAACGAGGCCGATGCCAGTGGTGGGGCTACCAGATTTTGTGTTGTTCGTCGACATATAGTGTATCTCCTTTCCATTCAGGAATTCCGTGCCAGTGATCAAGGCACACGTTTGTGTAGTTCTTCAAATCGGTCTTTCGTTCAGGCCACTTCATCACAGGAATCTTCCCTTCACGCACATCCTTAGCGTAGTTCTCCTGATCGAAACAGAAGTAGTCGTCCGGAATGACCAAGTCATGAGTGTGGCCGTAGAGGTTGACGAAGTGTGAACCTGGCTCAATCCATACAGGTTCGTGAGAGAGGATCCATTTATCTTCCAAGATGACTGGCGTATCATAGACCTTGTCGAAGCCACGATCCAGATAGTAGTCCACATAAGACATGTTGTTCAGTCGGCCGTTGTCATGATTGCCTAGAACGAGGAATATCCTGCGTCCATTCTGCTTGATGCGCTTCACTGCGTTATCGATATTCAGAACGAGTTCGTCGCTAGAAAATGCTTTCGGATTTCCACCAGGGAACCAGAAGTCGCCCAGGTGCCAGATGTCGCAGTTAGCTGGAAGTCTGTCGAAGAGCTTGAGGATATCCTCGTTCATGCGCTGAACTTCAGGAATGTTAGCAGGGTTTCGGTTTCCGCCATCGACCTTATACGGTCTCTTGCAGTACTTGATGATATTAGAGTGTCCGAAGTGAGTGTCGGACGTGATGAAAGTTTGTCTAGTTCTCTTTAACATAGTTATAGGTCCTTGTTTAGTTAATTATAGTAATTTTGTGCAGTTTTGTAAACTATGTAAAGAAAAGATTTACAAATTGAACTCCATAGGAACGGCAGAGCTAGAGTGTCGATCACTCATGTCACGCTCGACCAGCAGTCCCAGTTTGCTCAGATACTGCTCCAGTTCTTTGAAGCTGCATTCGAACATAGTGTGTCCATCGAACGCATTCGTCAGCTTCACCGTGTTGGTCTTGATGTCGTAAGACAGTTCGTATTGCTCAAGCCCATGATCGATTTTCGTCAGATACATGTCGGAAGATCTAAAGCCCCTCAGACGGCCCTCTAGACGCTTGAACTTCCAGAGTATAAAAGAATCTAGTGTCATGATTTTTCCGAGATCATCTTCCTCCACTTAGATACACGGAAGGTGATGTCAGTGGGAAGATACTGTAAGTTAGTTGTGTTCAAAGTTGTCATGGCGTCCCATTCATCCACCACGAAGATCTTAGAATTTCCGAAGATATAAGAGAATGTCAGAATGTGACCGCTATCCACGACCTTCAGCGTAAGAGACTTGTTGCTCTCGTTGACGATCAGGTCATACTTATAGTCGTTGCTCATGCGGATGAAGAGTTCCTTCATCACTTCATACTCTTCTCTTGCTCTATCCATTTGTTCCTCCGATTGCGGTGATGAACATCTTCAAGCCGATCAGGAATATAGCCATAGATCCCAAACAAATGAAGAACCAGACCACGACATCTATCGGGTCTGCGTCCATGATTTTTGTTAGAAACTCGAAAATTCTTTTCATCTAGTAAAATATATGAAAAATTATACGTAGTTGATTCTTCTCATCTCCTCAGTCTCTGGGCAAGCGCCGCTGTGGAAGAACTGGATGCCTTCTAGCTTTCGGCACAGCTTCGAGAGAAGCTTGAACAGCTCAGAGTTCTTGTCGTGATCGATAGCACGATAGAGATCGTCGGCCATCTTATCGAACGGCTCTGCGACTTCCTTCTTGTAGAGCTTGTTGATGCGCTCTTTCTCTTCTTGAACAGACTTGTAGTCTTCGTTAGCGAGAGCACGGCTGATCCAAGGCGCTTCGAGATCACGATCGAAGTCGATGACTCGATCATACATCTTGTCGAGCTTAGCCAGGAGCTCTGGCGTCTTCTTCTGTGCTCTGCGGACTTTAGCTCTCCAGCGACGACGTGCGATCTGTTCGGGAGACTTAGTTGCCTTGAGGTTGCTAGATTCTATGATCTGTAGTGCCTTCTTGATTTCCATTATTCAATCCTCGGGATGTCGGGGTTAAAGTAGTTGTCCACGATGCCTTCGATATTCATGTTCTCGTAGCTGTTGTACTCGTTCGAAACGATGTCAGCGCGTTCTTCAGAAAGGTCGCCATTTGCGACAGCATTAGAGATGCACTTGTTGAAAGCCGTATCGCCAGCGGCGTTGATTCCGTCTCTGACGCCCTCAAGCACAGCACGGATGGCGTCATACGTTGATTTGCTGTAGTTAAGATCGAACTCTGCGATCACGTCGGTCGGATCGTCGCTGTCATGGAAACGGAAGGCGTTGACAAAATCGAGAGAAGCATTTAAGATACGCTTCTTGACTTCATCAGCGACGGTAGACTTTAGTTTTTCGTAGTTCATGATTTCCTCTTTGATATTTCAAATTTAAGAAAATCCTGAGTATTTCTAAACCCAGGATTTTAGATTTTTCTGAAAATTAGTGATGAGCGAAGACGTTCTTGAAGATCGGTGAGTCCGGATTGTTGCGGTTAGTAGCCCAGCCGTCGTCTCTAGATCTCTCCTTCTCAGCTTCCTTCTGCCTCATCTCATCCAGCTTACTGTAACGCAGCTTTAGGACTTCGTCGTATATCTCATCGTCCCTGCCGTAGATATATCCGTAGTCGCCAGGGCCAGATATGCCGTTTGACCACTTCTTGTTGTCTTTCACTACGTTGACTACGCGAGGTGTCGGGCAGTCGTACTCTATTCCGTATGCAGTCTTCTGCATCTTCAGAATTCTCTCCATCACTGATAGTGCGACTTCTCTCGCTTTCTTTCTAGTAGGATAGAATCCGAGAACTTCAGCAGATCTAGACTTGTGTCGATTCATGTTGATCGTCTGGAGAACTTGGTCAGAAGTTCCAACTGGGTCGTGATCACTGAAGAATTCTGGAGTCGAATAGCCGTTTCCTAGTATCACGGCGAATGTTCCAGCGTTGACTGGAGCTCCGCTCTTCTCAGCTCTTCTAAGCTGTCTGCGTCTCTTAGCAGCTTCTCTCTGCTCTGGAGTCATCTCGCGCTCAACTACGAGACCGCTCTCATCGATTATCTCAAGGGCTTCCTCTATTCTCACGAGTTCCTCCAGATTAGATGTGTCTATAGACTTCGAAGAATTCCTTGAAAGCCTCTGCGACAGCCTTAGATCCACCAGCGTCAAGCTTCTTGTCGAAAGCTTCCTTAGCGGGCTCAAGCGTCTTGATAGCCTCTTCAGGCGTGTGCTGAATGCGCTTCTCGATGTAGAGACCAGTAGACTCGTTCAAGACCCACTCATAGGACTCGTTCACTGCGTTGACGTAAGCGTCCGGACATGAAGGACCGAGAACGGCGTCAATGGTGATCAAGTGGAAGTTTGATTCCACGATACCAGTGTCTTCGTTCACGTCGCCAACGCCTCTAGAGGAAACGCCCATTCTCACGTCGCCGAGAAGACCAGCGAGCATCTTGCCGTTCGGCATATACTCAAGAACCTTAGCCTTACCGATAGCGAAGTCCTCGTCCATTCGTAGCGTGCAGATCTTGATCGCTGCTTCCTTGGAGTTCACCTTTGCATATTCCGGGTGCTCAAGCTCACCAAGGCACTCGTTGCTGTTGATCAGCTTGTTCAGGGACATGACTTCACGTTCGATCAATTCGCGCGGATAGGTTCTACCGTTTCTGTTCTTCTTTCCAGCGCCCATGAAGACGCCCTCGATGTACAGAGACTTAGACTCGTTGTCTCTGTTAGATGTGACGTCGCTGAGATACGCTTCATTCAAAAGTTTCTTATGTTCAGCCATTTTACAGCTCCTTAAACTCTTTGTACCTATTATTTATACAAAGCCGCTGTCTCAATACTGTCTAAACACAAGAAAATCGAGACGAAATGTCTCGATTCTTGTCTCGATTCTGTCCCTTAAAGCTCGATTTTCTCGCAAATTACGCCATTTTGAAGCAGATACTCGATGCCTTTTCGATCATCATACTCCTCGATGTAGTACACTTCCTTGATCCCAGAAGTGAGAATGAGCTTGCAGCAGTTCAGACAAGGACTGGTAGTCAGGTACAGCTGTGCTCCAGTGATGTCCGTGTTGTTCTTGAGCGCGAAGCCCAAGCAGTTCATCTCTGCGTGAATCTCATACTTGTCTGCGAACTCATGATGCTCTTTACGATACTCTTCCGCTGTCAAGAACCTGGTCTGACGCGTGAGAGCGCTGTTCCAAGTGATTCTGCCGTCAGGAGTTCTCTTGTAGATCTTGTTGCACTCGGTGCAGCCCTTAGCGACGCCGTTGTAGCCGGAGCTGAGAATTCTAGAGTCCTTCACCAAGATCGCTGCGACTTGGAGTCTCGAGCAGGTCGAGTACTTCTTTAGCGAGTTGAGCACGTCGACATAGAAACGGTTGAACTTCTTAGGATTGTTACACATCGATTCTCTCCAGTCTGATGAACGTGTTAGCGTATTCTGGCACCTTGTCGAACTTGTTAGCGAGACCTGCAGCCATCAGGAACTCTGACATGTCTCGCATGCTCATGCTGCTGAAACGGAGTTTCTTGAACTCTTCCATGATCTTGAGCTGGACGTGAACGGGAATGTAGTCGAAGTCGATGAGCTTTTTGTTGCGCTCGAAGTTCGCTTTCACCTCATCCGTCTGTTCATTCAGCCAGTCTTCGAGACCGTTCTCTACGATGTCGGCAGCCGTCTTTACGGAGACTCTCGGCTTGATGTGAGGAATGCCGTCACCCTTGTCTCCTACTACGACTTTTTCGAGAAGGTAGCGTTCTGGATTCACGACATGAATGAACTGGCGCTTTATCGGATGGTACTGCTTGTAGCCTTCGTATTTCAAGAGCTGGTAGAAGTCTCGGTCTGTCGATACGCAGATCACCTCGTACTTGGGCGTGAGATTCTTTGTCAAGACAGCGACTAGATCGTCTCCCTCTGAACCTTCAACCTTGAGCTGATAGATGTTCGGAATGTATTGACGGAGTTTCTCACAGAATGCGTCTGCTACTGGATAGAATGTGTCGAAGTCTAGCTTAGCTTTCGCTTTCTCTTCTTTTCGGTGTGCTTTGTAAGCGTCGAAGATCTCGTATCTCCAGTTTCTCTTTCCTTCCTGACATAGAATCACCGAGTTAGCTTCTGTCTTCTGCACTAGAGTTGCGAGATTTTCTAGAATTTCGCACTTCCAGTTATTATATGTCGTGTCGGTCGGATCGTCTCTATAGCACTTGCAACCAGTACGAATTGCCATGTTGGCCAGATCGACCAATAGGATTCTTTTTCTTTGCTTCATTGTAAATTAGCGCTTTGTGTTGCGCTCTCCTTATGAACAATTATAGTAAAATTTGTCTAAAACAATTTAGAATGACCAAAAGATTACTAAATTTTGAACATGAACTTTCAATTCCCTTATGAAAAAATCCGTCCAGAGCAGAAAAAGTTCCTGGACACTGTGGCTGGTACCGACAAGAAGTATATTGTAGCTCAGATGCCTACTGGCTCTGGAAAGTCTGGTATCGCAATCTATGAGTCCATGTTGGCTAACTCGAGCTACATCGTCGTGACCAACAAAGCCCTGCAGGATCAGTACTGGAGAGACTTCAAAGACAAGTTCCCTATCCAGATGCTGAAGGGTATGCAGAACTACGAATGCGTAGTGAACGACAATGTCAAGTGCGACAAAGGTCCGTGTCAGGGATCCGACTCTACTTCCATCGGCATCAAGCGCTATTGCAAGATCAACGACATGTGTCCATACTACAACACGCTAAAGAAAGCGTTCGACTCTAAGGTCTTCCTCGCTAACACTTCAATCATGAGATCGGCTGTTGCGCCTAAGGGAGAACAGGTCAAGCGAGACGTGATGATTATCGACGAAGCTCATCTCCTCGAAGATTTCCTCGTCGATGTCGGAACGATCAGCTTCAGCGCAGACAAGATGATCAAGGCTTTCGAAGCCGAGAAGAGACTGACAAGTGAAGACCTCCACTACATCAAGCACTGCGATTTCGAGTCCTCCTCTAAGCCGACTGCCAAGATGGAGAAATACATCAACATCTGTAAGAACCTGGCACAGAGTATCGCAAAAGAGTTGATCGAGTACGAGGCTGAACAGCAAAAGAAAGTCGTGGACAGCAAAGTAAAGAAAGCGATGGAAGATGCGGCAGATCCTCGCAAGTCTAAGTACAAGCACAAGCGCGAGATTCTGGAAACGATCACAAAGATTGACGCATATCAAGACAGCGACGAGACGGACTCTTGGGTCTACAACTGGGACAAGAAAGAACGTCGTCTGGACATCGTTCCGGTGAACGTGGACTGGATCTTCAAGAAGTATTTCGATGGCCTCGCCGACAAGATCATCTTCATGTCTGCTACCATTCTGAATCTCTCTAACTTCGCTAACAGTCTCGGCATCCGTCCAGACCAGTGCTGCTTCGTAGATGTCGAATCGACTTTCGATCCGAGAAAAGCTCCCATCGTAGTGCTCGGCAACTGCAATACCAACTACAAGGATCTGCAGGACGAGTCGAACATGGCGAACATAGTGAAGAGCGTCAAATACATCATGGATCAGCACAAGGGACAGCGTGGCATCATCCATACTGGAAACATGAAGATCTCGAAATACATCAAAGAACATCTCCACGACTCTCGCATTCTGGTACGACTAGACGAAGTGAGAAATGAAGATATTCTAGAAGAGCACTATGTCAGCAAGGACTCAGTTCTCGTGTCGTCTTCGATGACAGAAGGAATCGACCTGCACGACGACCTGTCTACATTCCAGATCATCGTCAAGCTTCCGTGGGAATCTCTTGGCAACCTCAGAACCAAGACCCTGTCCGAGGAAGTGCCGCTATGGTACTCGAACAAGATGTGGCAGAAACTGCTTCAGGCTAGCGGCCGTTCCGTGAGAAGCCATGAAGACTACGCCGAGACTTTCGTCCTCGATGCGTCGTTCAGTTTCCAACACAAAAAATTCTCGAAATACCTGCCTGAGTATTTCGAGAAAAGATTGATCGATCCTAACGCCTAATTACCATTCACGAGAGTGATGGCTCATAGAAACGCCTTTCGCCAGATCTCTGTTGAGCTTCTCTAGAATTTCATCAGGGATCTCAGGCAGATCGCAGAGTCTCATCTTCCAGCCCGGTCCGCCAGCTTCGCCATCTTCATAGTCGAGTCTGGCACCGTTTATCAGAGCTTCCGTGTCAGATCCAAAATGCTTCTTGAGCGTCTCTAGATCCTTGTATGCTTGATACTCTGGCTTCCCAGGCTTTTCTACCCACCAGCCTCCACCAACATTTCCAGTCTTCTGGAAGATCTTGACGTAGTATGGCTGATTTTCTCTCTTCGCCTTCGCCCTTCTAGCCTTTGCACGAAGTCTCTTGGCTTCCTTCTGCTCAGGAGTCAGCACAGCTTCAGATAGCAGAGGCCAGGAGATAGCTGATTCGTCTAGATCAGATTCCCAAGGCTCATCTTCTGCTTGTACATACTTGATCTTAGCGTCATCGAGAGTCTTCAGAGCATCGGAGATATTCATCTGCTTCGCGTACTCTGGATGCTTATCGACGTTTCTGCCCTTGAGAACTTCGTAGACGTAGTAGCAGTCAGCTACAGTCGAGGGCTGCTTGCTCGTTCTCCACTCAGTGTCAAGATAGTCAGTCTCTTCTGTGTTGTCTCTCTTCCAGTCTAGACCCTCTTCCTGAATTACCTGCTTGATCTTCTTAGCAAGCCACTTCTTGACGTTGTCCTCCGTCATATTGAGTAGCTTATTATAGGGTTCTTCATACTTCCTATAAGCAGTAGACACCTTCAATACGACTTCGCCATTCTCGAACTCAGCGTCGATATATGGCCAATAGCCTCCAGCAGCTCGGCTGTTCTCCCACATGCCGTCAGACAGCTGTCCGAAGACTCCGTCTAGAATGTCACACTCTTTCTGAGTCTTCAAACCAGTCTTGATGATTCTATACTTTTCCATCTTTACTCCTTTACAAACTTCACAACTTGGTCTCGGACCGAGTCGTAGTATTTATCCCAGACTTCGATGATGTGATTGATCGTCTTGTCGTCTGTCTTGTCCATCTTGATCTTTGTCGGATGCTCGGGAGAAGCACGGAAGATATTGTCATAGCCGACATTCGCTCTAGCTTCAAAGAAGTTAGCGTTACCAGTCGTAGCGACCCAGTCCTCCAAGATGTACTCGCCCCAGCCCAATGCTGTCTTGTTGCCTCTTGACGTATTGGGAGTCATCATGCAAGTAGCGAACGTGAGAATCTTGTACTTCTTGTTGAAGCACATGTTCTTCAAACCAGACTGTAGACAAGAGACTGGATCGTTAGCCCACATACCGCCATCACAGTAGGAAATGCCATCGCGGTCGATCACGTCGAAGTAGCGAGGTGCAGCAGCGCTCGTCAGAACAGCAAACCACTTCTCTACCTTTGGATCACCCAAGTCCCATACCTTCTCACGTGATTTGCCGTTCATAGCAGTCGTAGGAATGAAGATTGGCTTTTTCCACTTCATGATAGTGCCATCGAGGTTCTTCTTGAGCAGATCCTTCAGAGTCGAATTGTCGTAAGTCGGACACTTCGGTTCTAGTCTCTTATACCACGGGTACTTTGTGAAGATCTTCTTTAGGTTGCTCTTGTACAGATCGAAGATCTCGTGAGCGGACATACCCTCTGCTAGGCATGCCGCGATGATAGCGCCAGTTGAAGTTCCAGCGAAAGCTACGCTCTGATCTGTGAGCTTCTTCCCAAGATCTGATTCCAACCTGCACATGAACTGAAGCGGTCCGATACCCAGTGCCCCGCCGCCAGAGATTGAGATTGCTAACTTAGCCATTGTGTTCGTCCTTATCAAAAATCGAATCGACTATCCTGAACTGCTTGTCAGACTTCTTGACGCACTTCACTATACAAGCGACGAGAAGTGCCAGATACAAGACTGCTATGCCTATTAGAATTCCCAATACCATCATTTCAGCTCCTTGTAAGTCTTACCGTTGTCCAAGCTCATCAAGAACTTGTTTCTCTTGACAGTGATGCCTTTCTTGAAGATCAGTTCAGGATCGTTGCCCAGATGGATCCACTCAGCGCCAGTCGCAGGATTCTTCTCGTAGATTACCTGACCGAAGTTCACATCGTAGCTCAATACGAGCTGCTTGATGTAGAGTGCGATCTGCTTAGTGGTCATCGAGCAGTTGTAGACCTGAATGTCTGCTGCACCCAGCGTAGGAGTTCCTTCGATCTGATACCCACAGAAGTGATCAGAAGTCTTGCTAGGATTGTAGCCCTGCTTTACGAGACGATCATAGTCGGCTTTAGTTCTGACACCCGACGTGATCACGACGTAGACTGGCTTCATTCCTTCCTTGAACTCCTGAAGTCGATTTCTGACGACTTGCAGCTCACCCGCAAGAATCCTCAACAGATCGACTTGGTAGCTCGTCAATTCACCCTTAGAAAACTCAGAAAGCTTAAAGTTATCGCTCAGTTTCTCATCTTTCATATTGATATTTATACACAAAAACGGCGCAGATTTGACCCTGCGCCGTCACCCAACCATAAAGGAAACTCAGGTTAGACAGAGATAGAGAATAGTGCCTATGAACATGATGCCAAGCATACATGTAGTCCAGACCTTCTCTCTATTCTGATATAGCTCATATTGCCACTTGTAGTATTTGCGCTGAATCTCCGAGATCGAACGTCGGAAAGATTCCTTGATCTGTTCCTTGTCATACTTTATCTTCAAGCAGAGCAACGTGACAACGAGCGTAGTTGCAACAGAATAGTTGAGATATTGAGGCCATTGATAGAAGTTAGCTTGAATGTTCGAGTATATGATATATGAAGCCGCGCTCAGATTTCCTACTAGAGACATCAGAATGAACAGCAGACTGATATCTGCTGTACTCTTTCTCTTTCTGACCCTTAGAATCTGTGGTAGCGTACATAGTCCGAAGCATATCGCTGACAAGAAACCCAAAGAAGTGAATAGTACCATCATACGATCTATTTATCGTCCTTCTTGTCTGGATCTTCAGCGAGACCACGGAGATCAGATTGCACCTTCCAGTAACCGCACGGCTTGAATTCGGGACACTTGTGAAGATATTCACAGTTCTTGACCAAGACAGTTTCGAACTCAGGGTTATGGTTGAGTACAGCCATCTTGATCATCTCCATGATCTTTCTTGCGTTCGGAGAAGCCATGTTGCAGAGACGCTTTCTAGCCATGAACATCAGCTCAGCTGCGTTGATGACCATCACGTGTGTGACATAGTGTCCCTGCGGTTCCTGATAGCGGTCATATTTGTCCTGCCTATCGTTGCGCTGCGACTGGACATAATGCTCTACGCCAGTGTGATGACGACAGAAGCATACAGAGTCGCAGTACGGGATATGCATACGGATGATGAACTGGAGATAGCGGATCGGCGAGTGTTCCGAAGTCAGATATCTGACCTTGAGCTCATCACTTAGAGCCTTTCCATCGTCTGGAATGTAGTTCTTGCCGACCGTGTTGAGAGCAAGGAACTTGACCCACTGCCAGTCCATCGAAGTGGGGTACTTCAGGACTTCGACTGTAATCCCTTTTATTCCCTCTTCGGTACAGAAGCCGTTGAATTCATTGTTGCTTACGAATTGAATCGACATACTTAGACTCCCGTGCTACCGAATCCGCCGCGATCCTTCTCATCTTCTAGTGTAGAATCTTCGAAGACGATCTTTGGCTGTTTCTTGATGATGCGGAACTGACAGATTCGTTCTCCCTTCTTGATGAGCGGACCCTTTAGTCCAGCGCCAAGCTTCAAGACTGGAATCTTCCACATGTCGTTAGGACCACAGTAGCTGTTGTCTACGACGCCAACCGAGTTGGTCATGATGATGCCGTAGTTCTTGAAAGTGGACGAACGAGGAGCGATGTGCGCTTCATAGCCAGCGGGCAGCTTCATAGCTACGCCGAGCGGAATGAGACGGAATTCACCCATGCCGATGAAGACATCTTCCATAGCCTTCAAGTCGATCCAGTCGCCATTTTCGATAGCTTCAGGTCTGCACGCTTCATCGAATACCTTGATTTGTACCATCTGAAGTTTGTCAGCCATTAGAGAATCCTCCCTCTGCTATCAGTGTGAATTTTGAACTCTACTAGCTCATCTTCCTTGGTCTCGGACGAGCGGTATAGTTCGATCAACTTTGCGCCGAGTGCGCCGATTTCTTTCTTGTTCATCTTCAAAGAGACAGTGAGCGTGAAGGTAGCGATCGCAGCCTGATTGAGATAGCGCTTAGCTTCCTGATACTTCTTACGAGCAGCAGTCAGATTCTTGTAGAGATTCTGGATCATCTGGATCGTGTTAGAGTTCATGCGCATGACCTTGTAAGCCTTAAACTTGTTGTAGGCCTGCTTAGCGTCATGATAGTCCTTGCGAGCTTTTACGAAAGCGACGTGAGCACCGTTGAACTTACGAGTGTCGATCGTCATGTCCTTCAGTTGTTTTCTGTCGATAATTGACTTCATAGTCAATCTCCTTTAAGTTTGGTGTGTAAAATTTAAGTTTATTGTAGAGATTCTTCTTTCTCTTCTAGTTCTTTAGCTTCATCGGCAGCGTCGATCTTCTGTAGGAGATCTTCGAGGCCAACTAGATCATCACGTCTAGCGAGAGCCAAAACGATCTGACGTTCGCACTCGCTCAAGCCATACCATAGCGATACCATGTTGTCTGCGAACTTCGGTCGATAGAAGCGATCATTCTTAGTGCCTTTGAAATAGCGTTCGAGAAAGTTTCTGACCACGGTGAACATCTTCATCATATCAGTACCTTTTCCTTTTGTTGTAATTCTTACGGGAATCATGTTCCGGACTGTTTCCTCTCTATTTATCTAGACTCCAAAGATTACATTCATATCGCATTCACCGATACGATTAGTGTATTGGAACTTGTTCTCTTTGATCAGCTTGCGTAATGCGTTTTTAGCTATGATCTGGGCTCTGTTTCTCTTCTGCCTTATACGTTCTCCGGATAGGCCAAACTCTTCGCCAATTTGATTCTGTGTCTTCCCATAGAAGTAGGTGTCTTTGATGAGCTTATATTCCTTGCTGTCTAGAATTCCCTTCAGAAGGATGCCGAACTTTCGATCTTCTTCGTCAGTGTAGATGTTGTCGATCTCCTTATAGTCGGCCTTGATCGTGTCCGCGATAGTCATCCGGTCGTCTTCGAACCTGGAGTTTCCGTCATACATCGGAATGTCGGTAGAGAGAACGATTGGCATCGCGTGGAGATATTTTCGACCCTTGTTGTCTTCGGTAGCGAACTGATCTGCATCTTTGCGTCGCGCTGCTTCAGCCTTCGTGTACATCGGACAGTGAACCTTGCAGTTCTCGACATAGATCTCTTCTTGAATCTTCTGCGTGATCCACCAGATAGCGAATGAGGTAAACTTGACGCCTCTTCTCGGATCATACTTCAGCGTAGCGTTGAACATGCCCATATAGCCTGCTTGGAACATGTCTCCGACGACTTTATTGTATCTCCTAGCATACATATAGGCGACCCCGTAAACGAGCCGTATATGCGATTGTAGGAGCTTATTTCGAGCTGCATTCTGGATAGCCTTGCCATGCTTCGGATTCATCATGATGGCAATAGTGGCTTCCTCTTCCTTAGGATCCATGTGGATATAGTCTTTCAAGCGTCCGCGAATATAGCTTGAAGAGTCGATGGAGTCTAGTTCAATCATAGTAGTTAGCCAAAATATAAGTTTATTTGTTGAATTTATAACAGCATTCCGACGAAACGCATCAAGCAGATCAGCGAGATGTAGTAAGTCACCGGAAACACGATGCCGTCGCAGAACCAGTCTTTGACTTGTTCGTGATACACAATACGGATGAATTCGCGCTCTTGCGGACTCAAGTCCTTTTCGAGATCGATTTCTTCTATTGTCATTGTTTACCTCATTTCACATTGTTAAAAAGAGGCCCGGTCTGGACCTCTTCTACATTGCTAATTTAGACTTTCTGTCGGAATTCGTAAATATCTATTTCATTACTTTTTCTTTACAAAAACTCTCAATTATGTTCTCTTTCGTCTCTTTCTCGCTCAATACGTTCAATTCTCTGATTCATCGAACTAAGATTTTCTCGGATTGCAGCTAGATTCTCGTTCATCTTACTCAACAGATTCTGTAGTGTGTCCCAACGATTTGAAAGAATGTTTACTTGTGCTTTGAGATTCTCTATATCTTTCTCTTGTAACGCTATTCTTACTTCCTGATCCTTTTTGTCAGCATCTCGTCTGGTCGCTGTCTTCTCTCGCTGTCCCTTGATGACATAGTAGAGAAGCAGCACGAGTGCTGCAGCGAATATCATTGCTGGTGAATTCGTTTTGGCCGCTGCTAAAAGAAATTGGTCCATTGGTCATTTTCCTCTGTGTTACTATTTATTTATACAAAAAGAAAATCTGTTATTTTGTAAATAACAGATTTGTAAAGATTCGTTAGGATCTATCAGGACCAGGTTTGCATCCAGTACTCTGCACCGATCTCTAGGACATATACTTCTCTATTTATCTGTCCATTGATCGTTACATAGCTAGATGGATTGTTATCCCATATTGTATTGTTGATCCATCCACTAGAGATTAGCGGAGCCGAAATTCTAACAGGAAAACCCTGTTCTGTTACACCTCTAAACCTAGCCTTCATCGGAATCGTCAATGACGAATCAGCCAAAGCTACCTTGTAATTGTGACCGCCCAAATTGTAGTCTTCGATAATTCTCCAGTAAGCGCTTACGCCATGACTCCAACCATTTTCATTCCATCCTGTGCTCTTAGACGCCAGGAATGCATATTTGTAATTCTGATAATCTGCATATTGAGGCCAAACTAAATTTGTGTCGCAATACGCATCAGGATTGTCTCTAGATGCAGTGAAGAGGAAATTGAAACGGAAAGGTGCTCTAGTGTAGTTGCTAACGCCATCCAATGAGTACTTAGAGTCTATAGTAGAAGACGCTTTCTCGTCCTTGAAATAGTCTTCGATCTGATCTGCTGTCTTGTCAACAAATAGTATCAATGCGTATGGATAGCAGATCACTCGGTTAGTCTTCAACATGTTGTTGCTGAAGTATAGCCATCTAGACGAAGAGATCGTTCTGAACGAGCTCTTCATTGGTAGAGCTTTCGTATCAGTAGTGAACTGAATGTACGGAAGGATCGGATAGTTTGAAGGCTGTTCCCACCAGTAGATTCCCTCGTCGTTGTTAGCAAAGAGGAATGTGTTGTTTTCGTCTGCTACGGTCCTGCCTGGTGTAAGCATCACTCCAGCGTATGGCCAGTCTCCCTCGGAATCTGAGCATTCGAAAAGATAGTCGACCATTCTAGAATTCTCGCCTCTAGAATACATAGACGCAGCTGCCCAAATGTAGGGCATATTAGTTAGACTGCCACTTCCAGCCATTTGACACTGCATCTTGATCGAACCCACGCAGTGAAGGCCGTTATAACCCTGTCCAGTAGGAATGTGATTGTAATAGTTGTTCGTTCCGAGCTTCGGAAATACTAATCTTCCGTTCGGTCTAGTAGGATCTCCGTCTCCTATCCAGACATGCGCAGTACGCTTGTTGTAACCGTACTGAGTACTCCATCCAGCGTCGACGGTGACGAAACATTGATGTATACCTGACCAAATCATAGATGTTCCTATCTGAAGTAAATGATTCCAGAGGCGTTACCAGTCACTTCGGTACTGACACCGAATCCACACGGCTGAACTGTTCCATTAGAATCGACATAGACTGGAATCTGTGTTGTACCAGCAGGATTTACTGATCCTCCGCTACCTCCACCAATATCCAATACAGGCAATTCAGACCATACGTTATCAGAGCCGAGCTTTATTCTATAGAGTCTTGGCGTATCACTACCTACCGTGGTAGTGGCAGTCGCGAATATAACACCAGCATCTGCATCATTGCATACTCTATATATGAATCTAGCCATACTCTTATTTTTCTTAATTATTACTTCAGTACCAGCAGTTATCAAAGCCTTCATAGTCGTATAATCTGGAAGTTTTCCAGTTACTTCCATCTTACTTCCGTTTAGAACCATGATTACTCGATGCTCGGTTTTTGTCCATGTACCGTTATCACGAGTATTGCCTTTGCACTCTAAGTCACTTACGACTATGCTCTTTTCCGCATATCCACCGTAGTCACCAGCGTAGTTATCTATGAGCTCCGTAGCAGTGAATGTGAACGAGAAGGTCGGCGGTGTAACTGAACTAGTAAATGAACGGTATTTAAGGTGATAAAAATTAGCTCCGCTGCTTCCAGCATATCCACTACCTATTTCTATTACTGGAGAAAGACCAGCGTCTATGATACCCTGAATAGTAGAATAGCTAGTCTTCTCCGTATCTAGGCTAGTAGCATTGATGGTAATAATTGCTTCATTGCTTAGGGGAATCGTCGTTTTGACAAGTCCAGTCGTCTTGTAAGTCATAATGACTAGTTGCTTGTTCGTCTCGTCAACACGGCTGAAGATCGGCTCGGTATTTCCAGTAATGCCAGAGAAGGTATAAACCATTCTGCCTGGGCCGTAGGTATTCTCATATACTACTGGAATCGAACCCTGACCATCCGCATAAGCTTCTAGGATTTCAGTTCCTGATACGGAACTGAAATTGTAAGCTTTTACTGCATTCTCGTAAGTTATCTCATAGACTCCATAGCTTCCTCCAGAAGCAGTATTTCTAGTGTAGTAACTCAGACGGCCTAGCTTAGTTCCCTGATAAGAATAGAATAGCAGCGATCCTCCGATATTTCCAGAATAGGTCCAATAAACATGATTGTCGCCAGTCGTGCTATAGAGGATCACATTCTCGCCGTTGTCGATGTAGCCTTTAATCAGATTATACTGTTCAAGAGTTCCACCGTTTCCAAGAGCGATGATTCTCGCTCCAGCACCACTTCCGCCTTCACCGAAGTCGATACCGTTACCACCTTCGTTCACCTTCAGATACATACCAGCGTAAGACCCAAGTTCGCCGAAAATGTTACGTTGAGCCTGTTGTCTCTCGGCTTCATTAGTCTCTGTCTGATCTACGTTATAGAGAACGGATTGTATTTTTCCTGCCATAAAATTCCTCTTGTAGCGAATGCTTACTTACTCTTTATTTATAATCTCGATTACCATAGTCCACCATCAATTCTTATGCCTATTATAGTTCCACTTATTTTTATTTTATCTTCTACGCCTACTGATGGACTTGACTTCAAATTCAAACGGATAGCTGGAGCTCTCATCTTATATAGATCAGACGTAGAATCTGGACAAGTAGTTACACCAGTCCTTCTGATAGATCCGTGTCCGTAAGAACCGTAAGGTAGATCTGAGCCAGATATATCTTCTAATAAACCGCCACGCCACGTATTATCGTCATTCCAATACCCGATTGAGAGAGTAGTAACATCGCCCATAAGCGGATGTCCTGTACCTCCTCCAGCAGCAGTATATCCAGCCTCATCTACCACCAGGAAATATAGGAAAGAATCAATTGAAATTCCTGGTGCAGGTATATTCCATGTTACTATTGGAAGAACTATAAATCCAGCATCAAGATCTTCCTGTGTTACTGTGTGGTAACCTAGACTATTCGACCTATAGACTAGCTTTTCTCTATCACGCCATTTTGGAGTACCATTATCTCCTATAAGATATTGTGAACCAGACGTTTCTGGAAGAGGATTCATCCATCCAAGCTCGCCGTTATCGCCAGATACTGTCAGAACTTTATTCTTTTCTGCATAGCTATGAACTGGAAGTCTAGGCTCTCTAGTCTCGATCTGTTCATCTACATAGTGGTAAGTTTGATCCTTCCACGCAAGTTCACCCTTCATATATCTCGTATTATCGGAGTGCGCATATACATGGATGTTGTAGCCATTATTAGCATATCCAGAAGGACTACTATCAGATCCCAATTGCCATTCGATCTTTCCAGCGCCTGTAGGTATAGCGAGATATGTTTCCTTTCTTAGATCATCCGCGTTTAGAGTCCTTGTCTCAAATGCATTATTGCCATTTGCAATGCTAAATTTGATATGAACTCTCATATCGTCTCTTATATTTTCAGGGTTTCTACATGAGAATTTTACTAATCGATAATTAGCGTCTGTCGGAATGTTACTTCCATTCCAGGAATCCATCCATTCCATACTCCACTCTGCTGTGGTATTCGATCCAATCAAAGAGGCACTATATTCCTCACGATAGCCATAAGCGCTGTTAGTGCTCTCTAGATTCATGATAGTCGGATCGACGATCACAGTGCCAGGACCTGTATAAGGTCCAGCGTAGTTGCCGCTAGAATGATAGTAGTCAGCAGACATCGTGAAGATAGTCTTGTCGTTCACATCTGCGCTTGTGACATGAAGATTGTTCGTTCCAGCTCTGACTTCTACGTTGTTTCCACCATCAGGTTCACTCCAATATAGACGGCCTTGTGCGCTTACAGTAAGAACCTTACCTACGTCTCGATCGCTATCATCTGGCTCCGGAATGACTGGAAGCAGATGCTCATTTAGAAGTTTCCATTCTGGAGAGTCGATATTTTGACATGAGTAAGCACGTATTTTCTTGTCTGAGAAGAAAGGTAGACTTCCACTTCCATTTTTGATAGCAGTGAAGATATACTCAGGACCAGAATAGTGGAATATAGTATCAGTGATCTGATATCTTTCACCATATTCATCTCCGTATGGAAGAAGGATAGGACGATAACCTGCCTGCACTAAAGCTACAACCTCTTCGTAAGGAGTTGTTAGTCTTACGATCGGGAAGAGATTCTCAAGATCGATCTCCCTAACGACGCCAGAGTCCATGAAGACTGGAAGTCCGAGATCTCCGACAGTAGCAGAGCAAGTGCGGTACTTGACTGTGTCGTCTGCCTTCTTCTCGATGCTTGTTATGAAAGGAGCAACAGTGTCTTCGCCGACGATGTCTGGTGCGCCATGCCAGTACCCATCAAGCGAGATAGTCGATTCATCCGTGAGAACATAGCTTTCAGTTGAGCTTCTCCACTCGTACATGTCGTACTGGTCCCTTCCAGTACCCTTAGGTCCAACATAGTAGATCTTAGACGGATCGCCTGGCTGTGCGGACTGAGTCTGCCATTCTTGAACTGTCCAGAAGGTAGCTCTAGCCTTCAGAGCATCGACTTCCTCTTTGAGATCCTCAACTGCCTTTTTGATGACCTGAGAATTAGGAACGACGTTCTTATTATCCATGAGCTGTTCAACTACCTGAACGACGCCCCACTTAGTGTCAGTAGCCTTTGGAATATCGATAGCGCCAGCGGCAGACTTCGTCAAAGCCTGCCCGTTTGAAGTGACAGATTGAACAGAGCTGTCAGCCTTGCCGAGAGAAGACTGAACGTCAGAAGCTAGATCGGCTTTAGGAATTCCGCCAGCAGCTGTCTTGTCTTCGTATGCGCCTATGTTCTTACGCGCCGTCTCCTTCTGAGTCGGCGTAGTATCTTCTCTTTGATCGATGTCGTAAAGAACCTTGTTAGTGAGTGACATGAAAACCTCAGGCTATAAAAAATGCTTACTGATTATTTATAGCCTGAGAGAGTTTACATTACATATAGCCATTGCTCTTGCAACGGATCGGGAAGGCCTCGAAAGTATCATCGCTGTGCAAGATGATTCCGATACCAGCTTCGTAGTTCAGCCACTTACTGCTATCGGATTTTGAGCACTTGATGTCAGTCATAGCAGCTACCAACGGAACGAGATAGTAGTCATGCGTAACGAAGACGTTCAAGCGCTTATCAGCTAGAGAGATGATCTCCTGTGTAAACTGCTTTCCTAGTGCTGTAAGTTTCTCGGTAGCCTCTTCAGCAGTAGAGACACCAATGTTGACTGTGAGCTCTTCTTGTGTCAAAGAAGAAGGATCATTTATCCAACGGCTGAGCAAGTCGCTGTTTCCGCTCTCTTTTGGCTCTTTCAAGAATCTTTCGGCAACTAGAGTCTCGGTAGCGTCTGTAATGCCAGAGAAATCAGATGCAGCAGAATCAGTGTCAAGTCTATATGTCGCTAATGCCTGCGCAGTGTGCTTTGTTCTCGTATAGTCAGTAGAGAAGTAATGAGCATCGTTTGCATCACAGTCGATCAGATAAGTGACGCCATCTTTGGTCCAGCTTGTTCCGTCTTGCATCTGTTCACCGACAGTCTTGCAGGAGTTCAAGCCAGTTTCGTTGATGTCGCCAGTTACGCCAGTGTCTCCGCTGTCTCTATCAGCATGTCGAATGATCATGATGTACTTGTCATCTGCGCCGATCTTAGCGAGAGCGTTGCGATAGGAGTTCCACTCGCTTTGAGACCAGGAAGTAGTGACACGCTTGTATGTCTCTTCGATCTGCTTTTTCTCTTCAGCAGTGAAGAGATATTCACTTGAGTCAGCGTACTCGATCGCATCGGCTGCATCA
>JAEIGA010002492.1_pt1 | contig 29367 bp, 23 predicted proteins | sample 9270691 | NCBI WGS metagenome assembly JAEIGA01 (sample SAMN17057246, study PRJNA624740) | gut metagenome | biome: biome; isolation source: fecal sample | host: Bos grunniens | place: China: Xizang | collected 2019
CGCGATACCGAGGTGAACCTCAAGCACCTGACCGATGTTCATTCGGGAAGGAACGCCCATGGGGTTAAGAACGATATCAAGAGGAGTACCGTCGGGAAGGAAGGGCATATCTTCGGGAGGAAGGATGCGTGAAACGACACCCTTGTTTCCGTGACGGCCCGCCATTTTGTCACCAACGGAGATCTTACGCTTCTGTGCAATATATACACGTACTACCTTGTTTACTCCGGGGGGAAGCTCGTCGGAATTTTCCCTTGAGAATACCTTAACGTCGATAACGATACCGGATTCGCCGTGGGGCAGACGGAGGGATGTGTCGCGGACTTCTCTTGCCTTCTCGCCGAAGATGGCACGAAGCAGTCTTTCCTCCGCAGTAAGCTCGGTCTCACCCTTAGGAGTTACCTTACCTACCAGAATATCACCGGCTCTGACCTCAGTACCCTTTCTGATGATACCATCGGGAGTCAGGTCTTTAAGCGCGTCCTCGCCCACGTTGGGGATCTCCTTTGTGATCTCCTCAGGACCGAGCTTTGTATCACGCGCTTCGTGAGAATATTCCTCTATATGAATTGATGTGTAAATATCGTCGCGTACGAGACGCTCGTTAAGAAGTACCGCGTCCTCGTAGTTGTAGCCTTCCCAGGTCATGAAGCCGATGAGGGCGTTCTTACCGAGGGAGATTTCGCCGTTATCGGTTGCGGGACCGTCGGCAATAACCTGCCTCTGTTCAACACGCTCGCCTACATCAACGATGGGCTTCTGGTTTACGCAGGTGCCCTGATTTGAGCGCTTGAACTTAATGAGATGGTAAACATCCTTTGTGCCGGAGTCGGTACGGATAACGATCTCGTCAGCGCATACCTTTTCAACATATCCGGCATTTCTTGCACATACAACAACACCGGAGTCAACAGCTGCCTTGTACTCCATACCGGTTGCAACGATAGGAGCGTTGGAAACCAACAGCGGCACTGCCTGCTTCTGCATGTTTGAACCCATGAGCGCACGGGAGTTGTCGTCGTTTTCAAGGAAGGGGATGCAGGCGGTTGCAACGGAAACAACCATCTTAGGTGAAACGTCCATATAGTCCGCTTCTTCCGCATTGAATTCGATGATCTCGTTTCTGCGGCGACCGGAAATACGCTTGTTTACAAAGCGTCCGTTTTCATCAAGAGGCTCGTTAGCCTGTGCTACAGTGTAATTATCCTCCACATCCGCGGTCATGTATTCGACCTCATCGGTAACTATACCGGTTGCCTTGTCGATCTTGCGGTAAGGTGCTTCGATGAAACCGTAGTTGTTGATCTTAGCATAGGTGGAAAGATAGGAAATAAGACCGATGTTAGGACCTTCGGGAGTCTCGATGGGGCACATACGACCGTAGTGGGTGTAGTGTACGTCGCGGACCTCGAAGGATGCACGGTCACGGGACAGACCGCCAGGACCGAGTGCCGACAGGCGGCGCTTGTGTGTAAGCTCGGCAAGGGGGTTGTTCTGATCCATGAACTGTGAAAGCGGAGAAGAACCGAAAAATTCACGGATAGCTGTGACAACGGGTCTGATATTTATAAGTGTATTGGGGGTGAGGGTTTCCGCATCTTGAGTAGTCATGCGCTCTTTAACGGTCTTGTACATACGGGAGAAGCCGATGCGCAGCTGATTCTGCAGAAGCTCACCGACGGAGCGCAGACGACGGTTTCCGAGATGGTCGATGTCGTCCTTTGTTCCGATATCATGAGCAAGGCAGGTGAGATAGTTGATGGATGCAAAAATATCATCCTTTGTAATATGCTTAGGAGAGAGCTCGGCAATTCTTTCACGTGCCAGCTTCTTAAACTCGTCGATATCTCCGCCAACCTCTTCAAGAATCTCCATCATAACAGAGAGCTTGACCTTTTCGGTGATGCCGATATCCTCAAGATCACATCCGATAACATACTTCGGCTCAATCATGCCGTTGCCGAATACCTTGACCTCGGTCTCGCCATCCTCAAGCAGCAGATATACTTCGTTGACACCTGCATTCTCAACAGCCATAGCCTTGTCGTTGTCAAGAAGCTCATTTGCATCAAAGAGGAGCTCGCCCGTGATGGGGGAGACAACAGGACGCGCAAGAGTGTGACCTGCGATACGTTTGCCAAGAGCCAGCTTTTTGTCGTACTTATAGCGTCCGACAGGTGCCAAGTCATAGCGCTTGGGATCAAAGAAAAGATTATTGATAAGAAGCTGTGCGCTTTCAACCAGCGGAGGCTCGCCGGGACGGAGCTTCTTGTAGATTTCCTTAAGAGCCTCGTCGCCAAGGGAGGTATGATTCTTGTCGGCTTCAGCCTGCATCATATCCTTGTCCATGGTGGCGATGAGCTTGGGGTCCTCACCGAAATATTTAATGATCTCGTCGTTTGTTTCAATACCGAGGGCACGGATGAGAACGGTAACGGGAATCTTGCGGTTTTTATCTATGCGTACATAGAAAATATCGTTTGCATCGGTCTCGTATTCAAGCCATGCACCGCGGTAAGGAATAACGGTAGCCGTATAGATGACCTTACCTGTCTTGTCGATAGAGGTCTCATAATATATACCCGGAGATCTTACGATCTGGGATACGATAACGCGCTCTGCACCGTTGATTATAAAAGTACCGTTGTCGGTCATCAGCGGGAAGTCGCCCATAAATACCGCTGACTCCTTAACCTCTCCGGTCGCTTTGTTTGTAAGGCGTACCGTAACGCGCAGGGGAGCTGCGAAATTGGTGTCGCGTTCCTTGCACTCCTCCTCAGGGTACTTAGGGGTCGGGTCGATGGTATAATCAATGAATTCGATAACGAGATTGCCGGAATAGTCGGTAATCGGCGACACGTCACGCAGCACCTCGCGGAGTCCCTCTTCGAGGAACCACCTGTATGACTTCTTCTGCACCTCGATAAGATTAGGCATCTCCAGAGTGTCGCCTATTTTAGCGAAACTCATTCGTTCAGTCTTGCCGAGCATCGTGGGGTTGACCACCATAGAAACTATCACTCCATTCAACAAAATTGACATCCGGGTATTCATGCGTTTGTACCGCTTTACGATACAAAACGTATTTCACGCCCTGCGGTGGCAAATAAAAAACTACAGGTAAAAGTGCCGAATCCCTACATAGGATCAAATGTTACTTGTTTTTGCGGAAATCCACCTGTAATTTTATACAATAATTGCCTGCACTTCTGCGCATTTTTTGCCATCAGAGAAAAAGTGCGCATACTCAAAGCGATTATAATGCAGTATATTATTATATCACAGGTCTTTTTATTTGTCAATAGGTAAAATGAAAGTTTTTTCCAAGGTTTCGAAAAAAATTCAGTTATCGGGAATGGCAGTGTGTTTTGCCGGATACAAAAAGAAAAAGGTGTCGAAAAACAGACACCTCTTTCTCACGAAAAAATCCTTCAATATTTAAATGCATATTTAAGTCTGCATTTTGTTGAAATTTTATGCATATCAACTCTCTTGGTGAATTACCGCCGATTTTCTGATTCGTTTGTAAAATTAAACTTCGAAAAGCATTGTTTTTTGCCTTCACAGCGAAAAAATCAATGAATTTTCAGGCTCGATTACTAAAAAATAAAATATTTTTTGAGAAATTTTCAAAAACCCCTTGATATTTTGAAAAATTTGTGGTATGATATATCGAGAAATGCTGTTTATACAGCACAGGGCTCCCGGCTGCATCAGGCTAAAACTGTACAGTCAAGGCCTAATGCAGAAGATTTTGAAGGAGGTGAACAGTTTGCCGAACATTAAATCCGCAAAGAAGCGCGTTAAGGTTATCGAAGCTAAGACCATGCAGAATAAGATGCTCAAGACCGCGCTTAAGACTTCTATGAAGAAGTATGAAGCAGCACTCGCTTCCGGTGATAAGGCTGCGGCCGCTGAAACTTATAAGGCAGCAGTCAAGAAGATCGACCAGGCAGTAGCTCAGGGTCTTCTCCACAAGAACAACGCCGCAAGAAAGAAGAGCAACTATACTGTAAAGCTCAACAATCTCGGTGCGTAACTGCTCTTAATATGTAATTTTGGTGATGAAGCTTTTTTCATCACCTTTTTACTTTGGTAATGCTCCATACACGACCGTATACATCAACTGCCGCGCGGTAGATATCCTCGCCCGATGTGATATCGGCAAGCAGAAAACCGCAGGTGCTGCCGACTGTACTGATATTTGCCGCGGATGAGCGGTGACGGCTGAGATTAAAAAAAGCAAGTGCCTCCGACAGCCTTTCGGTATCACTGAGAGCCATTTTCGGAGTGTCGCCGAGACGAATATACACAAAGCTGTCAAGACATCCGTCCGAGGCGGAAAAAGTCATGCGCAGATTTTCACTTTCCGCCGTAAATACGTCCCCTGCTTCTGACAGAACGGGGGTGAGTGTGCCTGCGTTTGTCCCGAACATCGCGGCGATTCCTTTTTTTGCTAACTTTCCGCTGTATGCAATAACCTCGGGCAGTGGTGCTGAAACGGACTCCGATTCTTCTTCCGGAAGATTTTCAGGGACAGCAAGACTTACGTTTTCAATGGCTTTGGCTATTATGGTTACGGCTTCGCTGCTGTCTGTGTAATCCAAAGCCGCCAGCAGTGAGAATGTATCTGAAAATGCGTGAATATTCACGGTTTCACCTTGACGCATTTGCTTTGACAGCGATAACAGAGGAGTCACATCGACCTGTGATGGCAGGGCGGATACTGCATTTTCAAAGCGCAGTGCGGCGGCATACCTCGCCTCGGCTGACTGTGCCAAGTCCCATTCTCTGAGCGCGTCTGAACACAATGTTAGTGTGCCGCGGCAGTCGTCAAGCTCGTTTTTATGAAGTCTTGTGCCAAGATGCGTTGCCACAAGTCCGAGTACGAGACAAAGAACCGTAAGAGAAATTAAAAAAGTGTACGCTATTCGCGTATCGCGGAGATTCTCGTTGTCGCTTCTGAGTTTTCTCATGATATACCTCGCTTGAGCCGGGGCGGCGTACTTTTTATCAAAATCTATTGTACCCCGAAAAAATCAAATTATTTTAAGCTGGAGAAAAGAAATGAGTGAAATTTCTTCAAATAAAGATATAAATATAGTCCTTGTAGAACCCGAGATACCTCAAAATACGGGAAATATTGCCCGTACCTGTGCCGCAACCGGTGCGGCACTTCATCTTGTGCGCCCTCTTGGATTTGAGATAGATGACCGTAAATTAAAGCGTGCAGGACTTGATTATTGGGATAAGCTTGATATTACATACTACGACGGACTTGACGATTTCTTCCAAAAGAATCCCGATGCGGAGTTTTTCTTATTTACCACAAAGGCAAAGCATTGCTACAGCGATATAGTTTACCCGAAGCGAGTGTTCCTCATGTTCGGTAAGGAAACAAAGGGTCTTCCCGAAGAGCTTTTGTACCAAAATCCTGAAAGGTGTGTGCGCATACCTATGCGTGACACACTTCGCTCGCTGAATTTGTCAAATTCGGCGGCGATTGCCGTGTACGAGGTACTGCGCCAGCGCGGCTTTGAAGGTCTGCGTGAGGACGGAGAGCTGACAAAATACAAATGGGATGAATGACACGGCAGTAAACAGGTCAAATTATATCCCCAATGTTAAATTTCAAAAAAACTCTTGCATTATTATAAAAAATCTGATATAATATATTACCGTCGGGCAAAATGACCCGATAACAAACGACAAGCTATAAAATAAGGCCATACCGGCCGGGGAATCAGCGGTGCCTTGTAACCTGCAATCCGCTATAGCAGGGGTGATCCCATCAGTAAGGGCTGATTTTGTGTGGTCTGCACATGGGATTTTATATGTTGAAGGATGGGTCTTACGCAATCGGAAGCCGTGAACCATGTCAGGTGGGGAACCAAGCAGCATTAAACGGTCACTCCGATGTGCCGTAAGGTCGCCTGTCCGGAGTATATGCCCATGTTCACGCACATAGGCGCAGTTCGAGCTTTTGGTGTATGGCCTTATTTTATAGCTTGTCCTATTTTTTAGAGCGAGGTGACGGAAGAAAATGCATCAGGCACTGTACAGGAAATGGCGTCCGCAGAGCTTTTCCGACGTCTGCGGTCAGGATCATATCACCGCTATACTTCGCTATGGGGTTGAAAATAAAAAAACATCCCACGCCTATCTTTTTACAGGCTCACGCGGAACGGGAAAGACCACCTGCGCAAAGATACTTGCCAAAGCCGTAAACTGCGAATCACCCGTAAACGGCGATCCCTGCGGCAAATGTGCCGCCTGCCTTGCGGCAGATAGGGGAAGCTGTATTGATATCGTAGAGATGGACGCCGCATCAAACAACGGCGTTGACGATATCCGTCAGATACGCGACGAGGTGGAATATCTTCCTGCGGAGCTTACAAAAAAGGTGTATATCATCGACGAGGTGCATATGCTGTCGGCAAGCGCATTCAACGCGCTTTTAAAGACCCTTGAAGAGCCGCCGGCACACGTGATGTTTATTCTTGCCACAACGGAGCTTCAGAAGATTCCGGCTACCATTTTGTCACGCTGTCAGCGTTTCGATTTCAGACGGATTTCAAGCGATGTTATAGCGGCAAGGCTCGAACATATCGCGGCGTCCGAGGGAATAGAGCTTGACCACGAGGCGGCATTTATGCTCGCACATCTTGCTCAGGGCGGAATGCGCGATGCAATATCTCTGCTTGAGCTGTGCTCCGGTGATAACAGACCTGTCACCACATCAGTGGTTGAGGAAATTGCAGGCACAGGCGTCAGAGACGTTATCATTAAGCTGCTTTCTGCTGTATGTGACAAGGACTACGACACCATATTCGGTGAGATCGGCAAAATGTTTGCATCAAGCAAGGATATAGCTGTATTCTGGCAGGATCTTATCGGATTTTACCGTGATATGCTGGTAGTAAAATCGACCAAAAACTCACGGGAGTATCTCGACCTTTCCGAGCGTCAGTATGGTGAGCTTACCACTATTTCGGGGCGGTTTGCCTCGGAAACGCTTATATATCATGCAAAGCTGCTTGACGAAGCACTTGTTTCCATGCGTCAGTCAAGCGCATCCAAGCGTATCATTGCCGAAATGACCCTTGTTCGTATGTGCGACGAGCGGTTTTCAACAACAAATGAGGCGTTGGCTTCAAGAATTACGCTTCTTGAGGACAAGCTGAAATCCGGCGCATACCGTATAAGCACTCCATCTGCGCAAAATGATGTGGCACAAAAAATCGTTGATGCGCCAAAGCCCGAAGCAGGTGAAAAACGTGCGGACGGAGCGGCTTATAAATCGTCCGCCGACACCGAAGCACCTGTAAAAAAAGAATACAGACAGCTTCCCTATTGGGCGGAGCTTGTGCAGAAATGCTGTGAGCGTGATCTTATGCTTGGAAGTCTGCTTCGTGAATCCGCAAAGGGATTTACGGTGAACACGGATGAGCTTCTGCATATCCGCACAGGCAACAGAATGGCACTTACCATTATTACAAATATGTTCTCGGAGTTACTTGAGATACTTAACACCTTCGAGGACGGCAGGCTTACGGCAAATGACGTGAAGCTTGAATATGTTCCCGAAAAAAAGGATGACAAAAACAAAGCGCTCGATGAGCTTGCAGGCGCATCGGACGAAATCAATTAACAATATCGAAAGGATAACAGTAAAATGAAAGCACGTTTACCTAAGGGTATGGGCGGCGGTCCCCAGAATATGAACGCAATGATAAGACAGGCGCAGAAGATGCAGGCTGACATGGAGACTCTCCAGGAAGAGCTTGATGCACGCGAGTACGATGTGTCCGCAGGCGGCGGTGTTGTCACCGTTAAGATAAACGGCAAGAAGGAGATACTTAATATCGGTCTTAAGCCGGAAATCGTTGATCCCGACGATATTGAATCTCTTTCCGATATACTTGTTGCCGCAGTTAATGAGGCTATCAAAAAGGTTGAAGATACAAACGCGGAGGAAATGCAGAAGATCACCGGCGACATTAACGTTCCGGGTCTGTTTTAATTTGCCATGGCGGAATATATTCTTCCGCTGGAACGGCTTATTGAGCAGTTCAGAAAGCTTCCCGGCATAGGTAAAAAAACAGCCGTAAGACTTGCTTTTGCGGTGCTTGATTTTACAAACGAGGAAGCTGAAACTTTTGCCGATGCTGTGCGCGGCGCGAAAGAGTTGGTGCGCACCTGCTCTGTTTGTCAGAATATTTCCGACGGAGATATTTGCCATATATGTGGGGATTCCGAGAGAGACCATTCGGTTATATGCGTGGTGGAGGATGCAAAGGCTGTAATGTCCCTTGAAAAGGTCAAGGAATATGACGGCGTTTACCATGTGCTCCACGGTGCTATTTCCCCTATGGAGGGTATCGGACCGGATAAGCTCCGTATCCGAGAGCTTATAGCAAGGCTGAGCGACGGCACGGTAGACGAGATAATCATAGCCACCAACCCAACGGTTGAGGGCGAGGCTACCGCCATGTATCTGACAAAGCTCATAAAGCCTCTTGGAGTAAAGGTGTCACGCCTTGCCTACGGTATTCCGGTGGGCGGCGAGCTTGAATATGCCGACGAGGTTACTCTTATGCGTGCCATTGAGGGCCGCAGGACCATGTAAGTATAGTTAAAGTGAACAAATTTAGATAATTTTTCTATAGCTATTGACAAATCGGATAAAATAATATATAATTAATTAGTTGCTACTTTGTGCAGCTTCAAAAACGGAGGTATGTCATGGCAATAGATATGCGAAAAATTCTCTCCGGAGAAGTTGATAAGCTTACGATAGCGCACAGCTTTTCACTTGCCGATGATGAGTTCCCTTTTGACACACAGGTAGACGGCGTAGTTTTTACAAAACCCGCAGAAGTAACGGGCGAGATCGTGAATATGGGTGGTTACATCAGCCTTGAGGCAACGATCAGCGTGGAATACGATACCGAGTGCGCGCGATGCTTAAAGCCGCTTTCCCGCCGCTTTGAGACCTCGTTTTCACGTACGGTGGTAAACCGCGGAGAGCTTGTTAATACTTCTTTAGAGGATACCGACGACTATATAGAGATCGTTGACGGTATGCTTGATATTGAGACGGCTTCAGCAGAGCAGCTCATGATGGAGTTCCCCACAAAGGAGCTTTGTCTGGAGGACTGCAAGGGGCTTTGCCCCAAGTGCGGACAGGATCTCAATGAGGGTGAATGCGGCTGTGTGAAAAAAGAAATTGATCCGAGGCTTGCAATTTTGCAAAAACTACTTGAAAAATAATAATATTTGATGTATAATATAAAAGTGTTATACAGTTAAGGAGGTGTCGTGAAATGGCAGTACCGAAGAAGAAAGTCTCCAGTGCGAGACGTGATAAGAGAAGATCTAACGTATGGAAGCTCGAAATGCCGGGTATGACAAAGTGCCCCAAGTGCGGTGAATACAACCTCGCACACAGAGTTTGCAGAGCGTGCGGAACCTACAAGGGTGAGCAGGTTATCAACGTTGACTAAGTGAAAAATCACGCTGTCTTTCGGACGGCGTGATTTTTTGTGTTTACTTGACAAACCTCACCTTATGCTGTAAAATATATACACCACTCTCACCGGAGGTTTATATGAAAATAACTCTTATCTGCCGCGATGAATCGTGGCTGCATGACGATAATGCCGACGTGGCAGTGCCATTTGAGCTTACGGCTGACGCGGAGGGTGTGACCATACAATACTATCCTGCCGCACAAGATATTACGGATGAATTTGTCCGCATTTTCGGTGAAAATGAGGCTTCAATACTTTCAAAGTCCGCCGTGGCGTGGGCGTGCGAGCATTTCGGAGCGTTTCTCGCTGATCACGGATTTTCATTAAGCCCCGATTCCGAGGACTATTATATAAATTACACTTTGCTGGCTGAGAAACGTGAAATATCCGCCGAGGTCTGCCGCCTTACGGGCGATGAACCGTATTTAGACCTTACCGAAACCGATATTTCTGGACTGTGCGGGGATAGATACATTGTTTATGCCGCTGTAGTGGATAATAAGATTGCGGCGGTGGCAAATACGGGCGAGCCGATTTTTGAGGACACCCCAGAAGCTGTGGAGATAGGTGTCGACACCGCAGAAGCGTACCGCGGACGGGGACTTGCCAAAGCCTGTGCGGCGGCTTTAATTTCGGAGCTGGCAGAGCTGGGACACAGCGCGTTTTACGAGTGCGCTTCGGGAAATACGGCGTCTATGGCACTTGCGAAAAGTCTTGGCGGTGTGGTCGCCTGCAAAAAAATATACATCGTCGGATTTAAAGACGAGTAACGGAGGGAATTATGGCATTTGACGCAGGAATGGTATCTGCTATAGTACACGAGCTTAACAGCCGTATAATAGGTGCGCGTGTGGAGAAGGTCACACAGCCGGAAAAGGACGAAATTGTCCTTCTTCTGCACCTTGGGCGCGAAAATATGCGCCTTGCGCTGTCGTCAGGTACAAATAATCCCCATTTCAACATAACCTCCACAGTAAAAGAAAATCCTGCCGCACCGCCGATGTTTTGTATGCTTCTTCGAAAGCACTTGACGGGAGCGCGAATATCATCGGTTACACAGCTTGGCTTTGAGCGCGCGGTGGAGTTTGCATTCGATTCCTACGATGAAATGGGATTTGAGACTAAAAAATATCTTGTCACCGAGACTATGGGCAAGTACAGCAACATCATTTTGCTTAACAATGAGAAAAAGGTTGTAAGCGCACTTAAAATAATCGACCTTGCCACAAGTAACGTAAGACAGATACTTCCCGGCTTCCCCTACGAGCTTCCGCCGGAGCAGAAAAAGCTCTGTCCGCTTGAAGTCTCGGAGGAAAAATTCCTTTCGGCGTTTGAAGCTTCGGAGGATATGCCTGCCGACAAATTCATACTGTCAAGCTTCTACGGCTTTGCGGCGGTGACCGCACGTGAGATAGTCTGCCGCGCCATGGGCGAAACGGATACGCTGATTTCGGTGTGCGACGGCGGCAAGCTGTGCGATGCTTTTATGTATGCGGTGAACACACTGAAAAACGGCACCTCCGAGCCGTGGCTTGTGTCCGACAAAAGCGGAAAACCTATAGAATACCTGTTTTTTGAGCCGCGTGAGTATGGGGCGGACTTCGAAGTGAAAAAGGTGTCGGATTTCGGCGTTTTGCTTGATGAATACTTCGGCAGACGTGACCGCGCCGAGCGTATCCGTCAGCGTACAGCCGATATTTTCAGGCTGCTCACAAATGCAGAAACAAGACTTCATAAAAAGTTAGAGCTTCAGCACCGTGACCTTGAAGCCTGTGCGGAGAAGGATAAATTCAAGCTGTGGGGCGACCTTATAACGGGAAATATTTACCGTCTCACACGTGGAATGGAGTCGGCGGCACTTGAAAATTACTATGACGATAACTGCCCCCAAATAATTATTACTCTTGATAAGCGACTGACGCCACAGCAGAATGCACAGAAGTATTATAAGCGATACAATAAATCAAAAACAGCCGAAATCGAGCTTGCAAAGCAGATAAAGCTGGCGAAGGCTGAGCTTGAGTATATTTACACCGTTTTTGATTCGCTTACACGCGCCGAGAGCGAAAGCGATATTTTAGAGATACGAGAGGAGCTTCACAGCTCCGGCTATGCGTCCAGAATGAAGAATTATTCGGCAAAGAAGCTGTCTGCTCCAAAGCTTATGGAGTTTAAAACGAGCGGTGGATACAGGGTGCTTTGCGGAAAGAATAATCACCAGAACGACTATCTCACTACCCGTATGGCAGGAAAGCTTGATTATTGGTTCCATGTAAAGAATCAACCCGGCTCCCACTGCGTTATGTTTACCGACGGAGAGGAGCCGTCAGAGCGGGATTTTACCGAGGCGGCAATGATAGCGGCGCACTATTCAAAAGTGAGCGAGGGCGTCAATGTTCCGGTTGACTATACGCTTATACGCAATATTCGCAAGCCCGGCGGCTCAAAACCCGGATTTGTGACCTACAGCACCAACTATACGGCATATGTGACGCCGGATGAGAGGACAGTGGCGGAGCTTCGCGTAAAATAGCGGACAAAAGAGAGCCTTAGAGGCTCTTTTTTGCGTTTTACGCCATATGATAGTGAAAAATAAGATAATTTCTTCATTATTAAAAGAAAATTTTCAAAATATCGAAAAAAACTCTTGCAATTTCCGTTAATACGAGTTATACTATACAGTGGTATATTATTATGTAAGATTTATCCCCACAGAGGGCGTAAAAATACATTTATCCGAATCAAATGCGCAAAGAAAGGAATAATTGTTATGAATGACATCATTTATTGGGTATGGCTTGCGCAGAAAAACGGTGCAGGGCACGCCGATGCTGTGAAAATGCTAAAGCATTTTCCCGGCGGTGCACAGGAAATATATGAAGCTCCATACGAGCGTATTGCGGCAATCAAGGAATGCAGTGAAGGATTTATAAAGCGGCTCACAAATCATGATCTTTCGCAGGCGGAACGTGTACTTGAATTTTGCTTTATGAACGGCATACGGGTAGTTCCGTGTGCTTCACCAAACTATCCCAAAAGATTGCAGAGTCTTCACAACAAGCCCATAGTTCTCTATGTGAGAGGAATGATAGAGGACCTTAATGAGCGGTTTTGCGTGAGTATTGTGGGTACTCGCAAGATGTCAAATTACGGTAAACACATAACCTTCACGCTTGCCCGTCAGCTTATAGCTTACGGTGCTCTCATAATAAGCGGTGCGGCATACGGTATAGACTCTGCTGCCAACAGTACGGCGGTATTCCTCGAAGAACCTACCGTGGCTGTGCTTGGGTCTGGTGTAAATGTTCCGTATCCCCCTCAGAATAAGAATCTGCTTGACTATATTGGCACGCACGGAATGGTCGTAAGTGAATTTGAACCCAACACGCCGCCCTACGGACGAAATTTCCCAATAAGAAACCGCATTATAAGCGGACTTGCCGATGCGGTGATAGTTGTGGAGGGTGATGCCAAGAGCGGTGCGCTTATTACCGCACGCCATGCCGCAGATCAGGGGCGCGTGGTCTATGCTGTGCCCGGAAATATAGGTGCTCCAAACAGTGTAGGTCCTCTCAGAATGATAAGAGACGGCGCAAGGCTCGTAACCTGTGCCGAGGACATTATAGAGGATTTCGCAGACCGTTTTGATCTTAAAAAGCTTGACCGGATAACAAAAAACGATAAGTATCTGCGGTATGAGTACAATTACAGTATCCCGCAGCATTCCGAAAATGTGCCGATTTCCACCGCACAGCAGGATAAGATGGGCGGTCTCAATGTTCCGGCGGTAAAACAAAAATCGGAAAATGCTACACTTCCCGACGTGCCGGCGCCCGAAGATTACCGTGGGCTTTCGGGAATACCGGATGACGGTGAGTACGATGTTATTCCGGCATCTTTGGCAGAGCGGTTTGCAGGAGCAAAGAAAAAGAACGAATCGCGCCGTCGGGTACAGTCAAAAGAGACCTCACAGAGCACTGTGCCGTCGGAGCGTGAATGGATACTTGAAAAGCTGTCCGATACGCAGAAAAAAGTGCTTGCGGCATTCCCCGGTGATGAAGCAGTGACCTCAGATAAGCTTTTAGTTAACGGACTTGAGATCGGTGACGTATTGGCGTCCCTTACCGTTCTTGAGCTGTATTCCGCTATCGAAGCATTGCCCGGCGGTTTCTACCGCAGAAAAATATAAATTAACCCAAGAGAAGGAGAAATATCTCAATATGGCAAACAACCTTGTGATCATGGAGTCGCCCACAAAGGCGGGTACGGTGAAGGGATACCTTGGCTCAGGCTATAAAGTCGTGGGCTGTACGGGACATATCCGCGATCTGCCCAAAAGTACCCTCGGTATAGATGTGGACAACGATTTCAATGCAAAATATATTAACATCCGCGGCAAGGGAGACCTTATTAAGTCCCTTAAAAAAGAGGCGAAGAATGCCGACAAAGTATTCCTCGCAACGGACCCTGACCGTGAGGGTGAGGCTATAGCGTGGCATCTTTCCGAGGCGCTTGCGATTCCGGCGGAAAAGATCAAGCGTGTTACATTTAACGAAATTACAAAGAAAGCCGTAAAGGCAGGCATGAAGAGTCCCCGAGGCATAGATATGGGACTTGTGAATTCACAGCAGGCCCGCCGCATACTTGACAGAATCGTTGGCTACAAGCTTAGTCCCTTCCTCTGGAAAACCATCAAAAGCGGTCTGTCCGCGGGACGTGTTCAGTCTGTTGCAACGCGTATAATCGTTGAGCGCGAGGAGGAGATCCGCGCCTTTAATCCGGAGGAATATTGGAGCATTAATGTAATGCTTGAAAACAAGAGCCGAGGTAAGATAAAGGCGAAATTCCACGGAAACGAGGGCGGCAAGCTGGAGCTTCATTCCGAGGCTGATGCAATGAGGGTCGTTAATGCGGTGGACGGTAAGGAATTTACCGTAAAGTCCGTAAAAAAGGCGATCCGCATGAAAAATCCCGCACCTCCGTTTACAACATCAACTCTCCAGCAGGAGGCATCGCGCAGACTCGGCTTCCAATCGCAGCGTATAATGCGTGTAGCTCAGGAGCTTTATGAGGGTATCAATCTCGGAAGCACTGCCGGCGGCACACAGGGTCTTATCACCTATATGCGTACCGATTCACTGCGTATTGCCGATGAGGCGGCAGAGGCGGCTCGCGACTATATAGTTGACAAGTACGGAAATGAGTTTTACCCTAAAGAGCGCCGTATTTACAAAACCAAGGCCGGCGCACAGGATGCCCATGAAGCCATCCGCCCATCAAACCTTGCGTTTGAGCCGGACAAAATAAAGAAAATGCTTACTACCGATCAGTACCGTCTCTACAAGCTTATCTGGGATCGCTTTATGGCAAGCCAGATGGCATCGGCGGAGCTTGATACGGTAACAGCCGATATTGAAGCCGGCGGATATATCTTCCGTTCAAGCGGATATACGGTGAAATTCCAGGGTTACATGACTCTTTATGAGGAGTCTGAGGATTATGTTGCGCAGAGCGCGGCTGATACCGATACTCCCGAAAAGAGCATAAGACTTCCGAAGATAGATGAGGGCGATAAACTGCGTCATGATGCCACACATCCGGCTCAGCATTTTACAGAGCCGCCCCCACGCTACAACGAGGCATCCCTTGTAAAATTCCTTGAGGAGCGCGGAATCGGACGCCCCAGCACCTTCGCTACCATCATCACCACCATCATCACCAGAGGATATGTGGTGCGCGACGGCAAATCCCTTAAGCCAACAGAGCTTGGCGAGCTTACCACAAAGCTGATGGTTGACAGATTCCCGAATATTGTGGACTATGAGTTCACGGCAAACATGGAGACCGAGCTTGACGACATCGCAAACGGCGACAGCACCGTGAGCGGAGTGCTCCACGGCTTTTACGATGATTTTGCAAAGAGCCTTGAGGTTGCCGAGAATACTGTAGATAAGTCGGCGTATGCACCGCCTGTTGAGGAAACGGATATAATCTGTGACAAGTGCGGCGCAAAAATGATAGTTAAAAACGGCAGATACGGAAAGTTTGCGGCTTGCCCCAACTATCCCGAATGCAAAAATACAAAGCCCCTGACAAAGGACGGAGCTGTTACGGAAGAAAAGACCGAGGCAGCACCGGATATGGTCTGCGACAAGTGCGGAAGTCCTATGGTGCTTCGCGCAGGCAGATTCGGAAGCTTCTATGCCTGCTCACGTTATCCGGAGTGCAAGACCACAAGACAGATCACCAAGGAGATCGGTGTGGCTTGCCCTAAGTGCGGAGCTAAGGTTGTAGTAAAGAAGGGCAAGAACCGCTCCGTATTCTACAGCTGTGAGCGTTATCCCGAATGCGATTTTTCCTCGTGGGATATGCCCACAGAGGAGAAATGCCCAAACTGCGGCGATATGCTTTACCGCAAAAAGGGCAAAGAATACCTTATCTGCAAGCATGACGGATGCGGCTATAAGAGAGAAGTTGAAGTGGGCGATGACAATGCAGAACAGTAATCCCGTAATAAATATTGTAGGTGCAGGTCTTGCCGGCTGTGAAGCGGCGTGGCAGGCGGTAAAGCTTGGAGTTAATGTGCGGCTCTACGAGATGAAACCCCACAAATATTCACCGGCTCACCATTCGGCAGGATTTGCTGAGCTTGTATGCTCAAACTCACTGCGCTCAAATATGATATCCAATGCAGTTGGTGTGCTCAAAGAAGAAATGAAGCTGCTTGACTCTTTGATAATCGAAGCGGCGTATGCATCTGAGGTACCGGCAGGCAGTGCTCTTGCTGTGGACCGTGAGCTTTTTTCGAAGTATATCACAGAAAAGCTTCGGGAGCATCCCCTTGTTGAGATTATCGAGGGCGAGGTCACAGAGATTCCAGACGGTATCACAGTCATTGCATCAGGACCGCTTACCTCGGAAACCCTCTCGAAGTCTATAGGCGAGCTTATCGGCGAGGATTATCTCAGCTTTTTCGATGCCGCCGCACCTATTGTAAGCTTTGAATCGATCGACATGACAAAGGCGTTCTACGCCTCGCGCTACGGCAAAGGCGAGGCCTCATATATCAACTGCCCCTTTACAAAAGAGGAGTATGACCGCTTCTACGAGGCACTTATCACTGCCGAGGAGGCGGAGCTTAAGGATTTTGACCGCCAGGGTCAGCTTAAGGTGTTTGAAGGCTGTATGCCTGTTGAGGTTATGGCAAAACGCGGACACGACACACTGCTTTTCGGTCCTATGAAGCCTGTTGGCATAACTGTTCCGGACACAGGCAAGGAAGCCTATGCCATAGTTCAGTTAAGACAGGAAAATTCCGCTAAAAGTATGTACAATATCGTGGGATTCCAGACTCACCTTAAATTCCCGGAGCAAAAGCGTGTGTTCGGCATGATTCCGGGACTTGAAAATGCGGAATTCCTACGATACGGCGTAATGCACCGTAATACCTTTATGAATTCGCCGAAGCTTCTTGACCAAACGTATATGTTAAGAAGCCGCCCTGGGATTTTCTTCGCCGGACAGATGACGGGCGTTGAGGGATACGTTGAAAGCGCATCCTCAGGACTTGTGGCAGGACTCAATGCGGCAAGGTATGCTCTCGGTCTTTCGCCCATGACCTTTACAAACGAGAGTGTTATAGGCTCTCTTGCCTGCTACGTGGGTGATTCAAGCGTTGAAAATTTCCAGCCTATGAACGCAAACTTCGGACTTGTGAGGGCACTTGACAAAAAGGTTAAGGGCGGAAAAAAAGCGCGCGGCGAGGCTATGGGAATGCGCGCCATAGAATATATCAAAGGCGTTTTAGCGGAGGACGGCGCAAATGATGAAGCTGACAGTTGAGGATTTACTGACAGCTTGAAAAATGTGATACGAAATAAAAAAACAGGAGATTTCTGATGGAAAAGCTTCCACTCTCCCCGGAGGGACTTGAAAACAGGATCGGATACAAATATAAAGATATACAGCTCCTTTTGACTGCGCTTACCCATTCTTCATATGCCAATGAGTGCAAGCCGAGAGGGGAAACGGTGCAGTACAATGAGCGGCTTGAATTTCTCGGTGACTCGGTGCTGTCCATAATAGTCAGCGACTATCTTTTCAAACATTATCCGGATACTCCTGAGGGAGATCTTACTAAAATACGTGCCAGTGCGGTATGTGAAAAAACGCTTGGCAAGCTTGCGCTTGACCTTGGACTTGGAAATTATATGCGTCTCGGTCACGGCGAGGAAATGGGTCACGGGCGTGAGAGAATCTCTATACTTGCGGATGCATTTGAGGCACTTCTCGCATCAATGTATCTTGATTCAGGCTCACGTGATGCGGTTGAAGCATTTCTTCTGCCAAGGGTAATACCAGAGATAAAGCAGTTTGTGGAGAACGGCAAAAACAAGGACTACAAAACCCTTCTCCAGCAGATAGTTCAGCAGGAGCGCGGCGAAATACTTGAATACGTTCTCATAAGCGAAAGCGGTCCTGACCACGCCAAGACCTTTACCGTTGAGGCGCGGCTTAACAGCAATGTTATCGGTCACGGCAAGGGCAAGAGCAAGCGAGAGGCAGAACAGCTTGCGGCAAAAGAAGCCCTTGTGCTGTTCGGAGACAGATGAGACATATAAATATACCAATTTTCATTCCACATATGGGATGTCCCAACGACTGCGTTTTCTGCAATCAGCGGCGCATATCCGGAAAAAAGGATTTTGACATTCGCACGGTGCATTATGAGCTTGAAACTGCCATCTCCACGGTTGATTATGATAACTGTGAGGTGGAGATTGCATTTTTCGGCGGAAGCTTTACGGGAATCGACCGTGGTGATATGCTGTATCTTCTGGGGCTTGCCAAGGGATATGTGGACGCGAAAAAAGCATCGTCCATCCGACTGTCAACAAGGCCGGACTATATAGACGGCGAAATACTTGACATCCTTTCGGCACACGGCGTTACGGATATTGAGCTTGGACTTCAAAGTATGAGCGACTGCGTGCTTTCAGCATCAAAGCGCGGACACACCGCGGAGTGTGCCAAAAACGCCTGCCACATGATAAAGGAACGCGGCTTTAATTTAGTGGGGCAGATGATGGTGGGTTTACCGAACTCAACCCTGTCCGACGAGCTTCTGACGGCGAGGGAGATAGTATCTCTCGGATGCGATGCGGCTCGCATATATCCAACGGTGGTTTTCTGTGAAACAGAGCTGTGCGATATGATGAACCGTGGGGAATACATACCCTTGGAGCTTTCCGATGCCGTTAATCGCTCGGCTGAGGTTTTATCGGTGTTTGCGGATGCCAATATACCCGTAATACGCCTTGGACTTTGCGCGGCGGACAATCTTTTTGAGCCGGGGACTATCGCCGGCGGTGCTTATCACAGCGCAATGGGTGAGATGGTGTACTCGGAGCTGTATTATAAAAAAATACGTGAGTATATAGATGACCATGGTCTTACGGAGCGGATATCGGGCAAGGATATAACCCTGTATGTCCCATCCGGCGAGGTATCAAAGGTGTCGGGACAGAAGCGGAGCAACAAGCTGCGACTCCAAAATGAATACAATGTAAAAAGTGTAAAAATCATTGAAAATCCGTCACTTTTGTGGTATAATATCCTAATAGAGATTTAATGAAAATATAAGGGAAAGGAGAAAACCAAATATGTATTTAAAATCACTTGAGCTGTTCGGTTTCAAGTCCTTTCCCGATCGCACCGTGCTTAATTTTGATCGGGGCGCAACTGTTGTCGTCGGACCGAACGGAAGCGGCAAATCCAACATTTCCGATGCTATGCGCTGGGTGCTTGGCGAGGTGTCCTCAAGGCAGATTCGCGGTACAAAGATGGAGGACGTAATATTTGGCGGAACTGATGACAGAAAACAGATGAATTTTGCCGAGGTTTCGGTAACATTCGATAATTCCGACCGCCAGATGGATACCCCTTACGATGAGGTGTCCGTAACACGCCGTTATTATCGCAAGGGCGAGAGCGAGTATTTTATAAACAGAAAGCCTGTAAGACTTCGCGACATTCATGAGCTTTTCATGAATACGGGCGTTGGACGTGAGGGCTATTCCATCATCGGACAGGGACGTATTGCCGAAATAATCTCCCGAAAGAGCGAGGAACGCCGTTCCATTTTCGAAGAAGCGGCAGGCATATCCAAATACCGCTACAAAAAGGAAGAAGCGGAGGGCAAGCTGTCAAGCGTTGAGGACAATCTTACAAGGCTTCGCGATATTATGTCCGAGCTTGAAGGTCGCGTGGGTCCCCTTGAGCGTGAATCCGAGCGTGCACGCAAATATCTTGAATATTTCGAGGTGAAGAAGCGTGACGATGTTGCTCTTTGGATATACGATATGGACAAGCTGTCTTTTGATCTTAAAGAAGCAGATGATAAGCTGAAGCTTGCCAAAAATGAGCTTGATATAGTTACCGAGGCACTTGAATCCCTTGAAAATCAGAACGAGCGCGTTTTTGAAGCTTCCCAGGAATCAAAATATAAGCAGGAACAGCTTCAGTCGGGTATAGAGCAGGCGAGAAATGAATCCCATGAGCTTGACAGTAAAATAAAGCTTACGGAAAACGATATGGCGCACAGGGCGGATCAGATTTCGGAAAAATCCGATGCAAAGGCGAGATTTGCGGAGCGCCGCGCACAGCTTGAAGCAGTTCTTTCGGAGAAAGAAGCAGCTTTGAAAGCAGCAAAGGACAGTGCCGAAGCGATTTCAGGCGAGCTTGAAGCCCTTGATGCGAAAAACGAAGACGCAAAAACCAAACGCGATACTCTGCGTGCACAGCTTGAAGCTGAGCTTGCCGAGATAAAGAGCGGCGAGGAGCGCCTTGTTGATCTCCGCATCCGCCTTTCCGTGCTTGACACTACCGAAAAAACCGACAGTGACAAGGCGGCATCCCTTGCCGACGAGATAAAGAAATATTCCGAAAGCTCGGCTATGCTTGAAGCGCGTGCCGACAAGGCTGACCGCGTTATAGCGGATTACCGCAAAAAATGCGATGAGCTTAACTCAAAAATTGGCGAGGCAAACTCCGAGGTTGAAAAGCTTAAGCGCGAAAAGCAGGAGCTTATTGATAAATCAAACGAAGTATACCTTGAATACACGGCTAAAAAGCACCGCATTGATGCTATACGCCGTATGGAGGAGCTGTTTGAGGGTTATGCCCAGAGCGTCCGCTTTGTTATGAGCGAGTATGACGCAGGGCATATAGAAGGAACAAACCGAGTGTCCGATGTGAATGCTGTTGGCGGCAGGATACACGGACCGGTGTCGCGCCTTATAAACGTGAGTGCGCGGTATACTCTTGCTATAGAAACTGCGCTTGGCGCAAATATTCAGAACATCATCGTTGATGACGAAAACACCGCAAAGGCGGCTATTCGTCACCTTAAAAACAAGAACGCCGGCAGAGCTACATTTTACCCAATAAGCTCCATGAAGCCGCGCTACAGTCAGATTCCGGAGTCCGAATGTGAAAAGTACGAGGGTTACCTCGGCACTGCCGACAAGGTCATAGAATTTGATGAAAAGTTCGGTGGAGTCATACGAAATCTGCTTGGAGCCACCCTTATATTCGATAATATCGACAACGGCGCGGCGATGGCGAAGGCTACGGGCTACAAGGTGCGCGTTGTCACCCTTGACGGTCAGGTCATAAACGCAGGCGGTTCTTTCACGGGCGGCTCGGCAAAGCGCGATTCCGGTATGCTGACCCGTCGTACCGAAACCGAAAAGTTAAAGCGCGATTCCGATGCTCTTTCCGAGAAATTGGAGGAGCTGAAGCGTCAGCAGGTTAAGTGCGATAATGCCATTAACGAAAAGACCAAGGAAGCATCGGGAATATCTTCCCAGATTGCCATGCTTCAGTCGCTTATGGGAGCTGAGAATACTCAGCTTGAAGTCATCAGAAGCCAGCTTGGCGGCGAGAAGAATATGCGCGCGTCTCTTGAGCGCGACCTTGAAGCTGTAAAGACCGATGCGGCTGTGCGTGCCGACGGCATTGTAAGGCTTAAAGCGGAGGCTGACGAAATCGCGGCAAGAGCCGAAGCACTTTCGGCAAACAGAGAGACAGGCATCTCAAAGCTTGGTGAGCTTGAAGAGACTATTGACGAGTGCGAACGGCTTCGCAGTGAGCTTCTTGTTCGCCGTGCAGAAGCGGCAAAGGATGTGGAGCTTGCGGAATTGGAGCTTGAACAGACAAGCACAAGACTTAACGAAAACGCATCCGAGACGGAGGAAAATGACCGTCTCAGTGCCGCCCTTGCAGAGGAAAATGTTACAGCGGCGGCAGAGCTTACCACTATGCGCAAAACTCTCGACGAGCTGCTTGCATCCGTTGAGAATCTTGAGCGTGAACGCAGTGCGGTATCGGCGAAAAATCTTGAGTATGAGCAGAAGCTTAATCAGCTCCGCGCTCAGATACGCGAGAAAACAAGCAAGCGCGAGCTTTGCTTCCGCGACCACACCCTTGCGGAGAACCGTCAGAAGAATCTGTCCGACGAGCGTGACAAGCTGACGGAACGGCTTTGGGACGATTACGAGCTTACTTATTCAACTGCCAAGGAATGCGGATATCCCACAGTCACCGAGGAGAATTACAAGGAACTGCATACCGAGCTTACCGAATACAGGGCAAAGCTTAAGAATCTTGGCAGTGTAAATGTAAATGCCATAGAGGAATATGCCGAGGTCAAGAGCCGCTTTGACTTTATGTCGGAGCAGATAGCGGACCTTGAAAAATCAAGGGACAATCTTCTTGAAATCATCGTCAAGCTTGAAACGGAAATGCGCGAGACCTTTACATCCGCATTCTACGAGATTGACCGCAACTTCAAGATAGTGTTCAGCGAGCTTTTCGGCGGCGGTACTGCGGAGCTTTCCCTTACCGACCCGGAAAATGTACTTGCCAGCGGCATTGAGATACGTGTTGCACCTCCCGGAAAGGTTATAAAGAGCATGACGCTTCTCTCCGGCGGTGAGCAGGCATTCGTTGCCATTGCGCTGATATTTGCTATCCTCAGAGTTAACCCCACACCTTTCTGTATCTTTGACGAGGTGGAGGCGGCACTGGATGATGCAAACGTATTCCGCTTTGCGGATTATCTCAGCCGTTATGCCGCAAGAGGTCAGTTTATTGTTATTACGCACCGCCGCGGCACTATGGAAATAGCTGACCGTATATACGGCGTTACCATGCAGGAGCGCGGTATTTCAACTGTTCTGCCCCTTGATATCAAGCAGGCAGAGGAAAATTTGGGAGAAACAAAATAAATGGGATTTTTTGACCGACTTAAAGAGGGTTTATCCAAAACAAAAAACGCTATATTCAAGCAGGTGGACAATCTTTTTCGCAGCTTTATCAAGGTGGAGGAGGATATGCTTGAGGAGCTTGAGGAGTTGCTTATTATGGCGGACGTGGGTGTTAATTCCACAGAGCTTATCATCGAGCGTCTCCGCGAGCGCATAAAGGACGACCGCATAACCGAGCCTGAGGAGTGCCGTGTGGCACTCCAGGAAATACTTGTGGGTATGATAGGCGACGGCGAGCCGCTGAAGCTTGACACCACGCCAAGCGTTATACTTGTTATCGGCGTTAACGGCGTTGGCAAGACTACATCTATTGCCAAAATAGCAAACCGCTTGAAATCGCAGGGTAAAAATGTGGTGCTTGCGGCTGCCGATACATTCCGTGCCGCGGCTATAGACCAGCTCCAGGTGTGGGCGGACCGCGTTGGTGTTGAGCTTATCAAGCATACGGAAGGCTCAGACCCTGCCGCGGTGGTATTCGATGCCGTTTCTGCGGCAAAGAAACGTTGTGCCGATGTGCTTATCGTTGATACCGCAGGCAGACTTCACAATAAGAAAAATCTTATGGACGAGCTTGCCAAGATAAACCGCGTTATTGAGCGCGAGCTTCCCGGGGCATCCCGTGAGACACTGTTGGTGCTTGATGCAACAACCGGACAGAATGCTGTTAATCAGGCTAAGGAATTTAAGAATGCGGCTGATATTACAGGCCTTGTTTTAACAAAGCTTGACGGTACTGCAAAGGGCGGAATCGTATTCTCCATCAAAGAGGAGCTTGATATTCCCGTGAAATTCATTGGTGTAGGTGAAAAGACCGACGATATGCAGGAATTTGAGGCTAAGGATTTTGTTGATGCGCTGTTTGAGGCGTGACGGAGATATAAGTATGATAAAGCTTGTTCTGGCATCGAGAAATAAGAAAAAAATAAGAGAGCTTGAAACTTTACTTGGCGATCTTTCGTCTAAAGTGCAGGTTCTGTCCCTTGATGACATCGGATTTTTCGATGAAATCGTTGAGGATGGCGATACATTTGCCGAAAACTCGCTTATAAAGGCATCCGTACCGGCAAAGCTTGGCTATATAGGCATTGCAGACGATTCCGGACTTACGGTGGATGCCCTTGACGGCGCACCGGGCGTTTATTCCGCAAGATATTCGGGAGAGGGCGCAACGGACGGAAAAAACAACCAAAAACTGCTCTCGGAGCTTGAAAATGTGCCGGATGAAAAGCGCGGCGCACAGTTTCGCACTGTAGTTACCTGTGCGTTCCCCGACGGCACTGATTTTCAGGTTGAGGGAGTATGTGAGGGCACGATTCTTCGCGCACCGGACGGTGAGGGCGGATTCGGATACGATCCCCTATTCTACTACGCTCCCCTTAAAAAGACGTTTGCCGCACTTTCTGCCGATGAGAAGAACGCGGTCAGCCACCGCGGCAAGGCAATGCGTAAATTTATTGAAAAATTCAAAGAGTATTTAAACACAACGGAGAACACAAATGCTGACAAGTAAACAGCGCGCCTATCTTCGCGGTATGGCGCAGTCTTATGATACTATATTTCAGGTTGGCAAGGGCGGTATTTCGGACAATATGTGCGAGCAGATATCAAATGCCCTTGAAGCGCGTGAGCTTATAAAGCTCAGAGTGCTTGAAAACTGCGATTACAATGCCAAAGAGGCGGCAAATGAGATCGCCGAGGCGGTAGGCGCAGATGTGGTTCAGGTGATCGGAACAAGATTCGTTTTGTACCGTGAGTCAGTGGACCACAAAAAAATTGACTTATCTCTTGTAAGATAACATGAGCACCGCAAAGGAACGGCTTGGAATCTACGGCGGAGCTTTTTCCCCTATTCATTCGGGGCACGTCAGGGCGGCTTACGCTTTTCTTTCTGAAATGAAGCTTGACCGCCTGCTTGTAGTCCCCACTGCACTGCCTCCGCACAAGCCTGCCATTGAGGGGGCATCCGTGGAGCATCGGATCGCTATGGCAAAGCTGGCATTTTGTGATTCTGCGGCGTATAAAAGCGGTAGACTCGCGGTGTCGGACTTTGAAGCCGCAAGCGGCAGAAAAAGCTATACCGTATACACCCTTGAGCATTTCGCCGCACCGCAGAGGGAGCTTTATTTGCTTGTGGGAACGGATATGTTTCTTACACTTGACAAATGGTATCGCGCCGAGGATATTTTCTCCCTTGCAGACATTGTTTTGATGCGGCGCGAGACGGACAGGGACAATATTCCGCGAGTAGAGGCAAAAAAGGCGGAGTATATAAGCAGATTCGGGGCGCGTATTCATATTATCGCTGAGCCACCCATCGTTATTTCGTCAACTGAGCTTCGAGAGGAGCTTCGAAATACAGCAGACACCGATGGATTCATCCCGGCGGCTGTTACAAAATATATTACAGAAAACGGACTGTACAGATAAATTATGATAACTAAAACACAGGAGCAAGCTCTTACTGAGCTTCGCATCCGTATACGCTCGTACATGAGCGAAAAACGCTTGTCTCATACATTGGCGGTTGAACGTGAGATCGCCTCTCTTTCGGGCATATATGCTCCCGAGGACGAATTTTCCCTCAGGGTCGCCGCACTGCTCCACGACATAACAAAGGAGATGCCGTTTTTAAGACAGCTTCAGCTTTGCGAGGAGTTTGGCATAAAATATACCGAGGATGAGACATTTACACCGAAAATATTCCACGCAAGGACCGCCGAGGTGCTGATACACCGTGATTTTTCCGAATATGCCATAGAGGAGATTTTATCTCCCATAAGATGGCATACTACCGGTCGTGAGAAGATGACGACTTGCGAGATCTTGCTGTTTCTTGCCGACTATATTGAGGATACACGCACATTCCCGTCATGTGTTGAGCTTCGGCAGTTTTTCTATGACGGTCTTGCGGCGGCAAAAGACCTTGATGACAAGCTTAAGCTTCTTCGCGATACAATAATTCTGTCGTTTGACATGACCATAAACGAGCTTGTTTCTGAAAAGAAGCCCATACACGCCGATACGGTAAAGGCGAGAAACTATTTTGTACTTCATGGCGAGGTGAAGAAATGAATCCGCAAATGAATAAAAGACGTCCGAAAAAGCACCGTCTTCCGGCATGGAAGATTGCACTCATAGTGCTGACGGTGGCGATCTTTCTGACTATTGCCGGAGTTGCGGCATTTCTTGAGATTTACCGTCCGTCGGTTGATACGGATGTTCCGCCGTTTGTCGTTGACACCGTGGATCACGCTGATATGACAGGCACCGGTACAAATTCTGACGATACATCGGACTCGCCGCCGGCAGAGAATGTTTATGTTCGTGATACCGAAATAGTTAACTTCCTCGTGATGGGGCGCGACAAGGACGCATGGAACACCGATGTCATGATGATAGTTAATTTCAATATGCGAGAGGGAAGTCTCAGCGTTTTGCAGATACCTCGCGATACCTACACCGAGATGGACGGTATGCACGGCAGACTCAATACCATGATGAAAATCAAGCGCAATGCGGCGTACTATGAGGATAAATCCCTGTCTCAGTCAGAGCTTCTGAGGGCAGGTATGCAGGGTACGGTTGAGGCACTTGAGAGAAGCCTTTGCATACAGATTGACGGTTATGCCATTGTAAATCTTGAGGGCTTCCGGAATATTATAGATGTAATCGGCGGAGTCTACATGGATGTGCCCTATGAGATGCATTATGACGATCCGGATCAGGATCTTTACATCCATCTCTCGAAAGGACCAAAGCGTCTTGACGGAAAGGAAGCCGAGATGTTTGTCCGCTACAGGTCAGGATTTATTCAGGGCGATATCGGCAGAGTAAATGCGCAGAAGATATTCTTAACCGCGCTGTTTAAACAGCTTAAGACAAATCTTACCCTTACAACAGTGCCTCAGCTTGCGGAGCAGGTGATAAAGTATGTTACGACCGATGTGCCGCTTGCGGATGTTATAATCTACGCAAAAGAGCTGCTGGGCGTTGATATGGGAAATGTGTCAATGATGACACTGCCAGGCACTGACTGCCGCGCTTCCTCCGGCGCATGGTATTACATCATGAACCGTGCAGACACGCTCGATGTGATAAACAATTACTTCAACGTATACAATCTTCCCGTTACCGATGATATGTTCGACCCGTTCTGCGCCTTTACAGACGAAGACTCTATGGCATTTTCCAAGATATATTATGCCGAATCCACCGGAGCTGTTGTGGAAACCGCAGACAAGATCGACGAGGACGGCTTGAACATCCCAACATATTAAGTGCCCATAATTACAGGACGAAAGGAAAAAATATATGGAAAACAATTTGGATATGATAACCCCCGAAAACCATCCGGAGCTTGCAAATGCGGAGCCGCTTGAAATAGCAAAGACTCTTGTTCATGTGCTTGACATGAAGAAAGGAAGAGACATAAAGCTCCTCCGTGTGGCTGACCAGACTATTATTGCCGAGTATTTTGTTATATGCGGCGGTACGTCCAATACAAATATAAAAGCACTTGCAGGTGAGGCTGAATATAAGCTTGGACTTTGCGGCGTGACGCCCCACCGTATGGACGGCTATTCCGAGGGCGAATGGATCGTTATTGACTTTGGCTGTGTGATGGTGCACATCATGAACCGCGACAGCCGCGATTTCTACAAGCTTGAAAAGCTTTGGAGCGAAGCCGAGCCTGTGGATATTTCCGATATTTTGGTACAGTAAAAATAATTTATATAAAGAGGATATATTATGAAATACGATTTTAGTGCTGTTGAAAAGAAATGGCAGGACAGATGGGATACCGAGGGCGTGTTTAAAGCAACCGAGGACCGCTCAAAGCCTAAGTTCTACGGACTTGTTGAATTCCCTTATCCCAGCGGTGCAGGTATGCACGTGGGTCACATCAAGGCTTATTCCGGTCTTGAGGTTGTTTCCAGAAAGAGACGTATGCAGGGCTACAATGTGCTCTTCCCCATGGGATTTGACGCATACGGTCTGCCTACCGAAAACTATGCTATAAAAACCGGTATTCATCCCCGTAAGGTTACGGACATGAATATCGAAAAGTTCACCTCTCAGCTTAAGCGCGTAGGCTTCTCCTTCGATTGGAGCCGCGTTATTGATACTACTGAGGAGGACTATTACAAGTGGACTCAGTGGATATTCAGAAAGATGTTCGATGCCGGACTTGTTTTCCGCGCAACTACTCTTGTTAACTACTGCCCTCACTGCAAGTGCGTTCTCTCCAATGAGGACTCCCAGGGTGGTAAGTGCGATATTTGTCACAGTGACGTTATCCAGAAGTCCAAGGACGTTTGGTATCTCCGTATTACCGAGTATGCAGACAAGCTTCTTCAGGGTCTTGACAAGGTGGATTACCTCCCCAACGTTAAGCTTCAGCAGGAGAATTGGATAGGACGCTCCGAGGGTGCTTTCGCAAACTTCAAAATTGCCGGCACTGACGATGTTCTCCGCATCTACACCACAAGATGCGATACCATGTTCGGTGTTACATTTATGGTAATAGCTCCCGAGCATCCTATCATTGAAAAATACCGCGATCGCATCACCAACATAGCGGCACTTGACGCCTACAAGGAAGAATGCGCCAAAAAGACCGAATTTGAGCGTACCCAGCTTGTTAAGGATAAAACCGGTGTGCGTATTGAGGGTCTTACAGCTATAAATCCTGCTAACGGCAAGGAAATCCCCGTATACATTTCCGACTATGTAATGATGGGCTACGGCACAGGTGCTATCATGGCGGTTCCGGCTCACGACGAGCGCGACTACGATTTCGCAAAGAAGTTCGGCATTGACATAATAGAGGTTATAAAGGGCGGAGATATCGAAAAGGAAGCCTATACCGGCGACGGAGAGATGGTAAACTCCGACTTCCTTAACGGCATTGCGACAAAGAAGGAAGCAATTGATACAATGCTTAAATATCTCGGCGACAAGGGCGTTGGCGAGAAGGGTATCCAGTATAAGATGAAGGACTGGGCGTTCAACCGCCAGCGTTATTGGGGCGAGCCTATTCCGATAATCCACTGTCCGCACTGCGGAATGGTGGGCGTTCCTTACGAGGAGCTTCCGCTTAGACTTCCGAATGTGGAGAACTTTGCTCCCGGTGAGGGCGGCGAATCTCCTCTTGCAAAGATTGAGTCTTTCGTAAACTGCACCTGCCCCAAGTGCGGCGGCGCGGCAAAGAGAGAAACCGACACCATGCCTCAGTGGGCAGGTTCATCCTGGTACTTCCTGCGTTACTGCGATCCGCACAACGACAAGGAGTTTGCATCAAAAGAGGCACTTGACTATTGGATGCCTGTAGATTGGTACAACGGCGGTATGGAGCACGTTACCAGACATATGATATACTCCCGCTTCTGGCATAAGTTCCTCTACGATCTGGGCGTTGTTCCCACTGAGGAGCCTTACGCAAAGCGTACAGCTCAGGGACTTATTCTCGGTCCGGACGGCGACAAGATGTCAAAGTCTAAGGGTAA
>JAEIGA010002493.1_pt1 | contig 29362 bp, 26 predicted proteins | sample 9270691 | NCBI WGS metagenome assembly JAEIGA01 (sample SAMN17057246, study PRJNA624740) | gut metagenome | biome: biome; isolation source: fecal sample | host: Bos grunniens | place: China: Xizang | collected 2019
GTAAACGTTCTTAACCGCGAGATGCTTATGGATGCAATGGAACATCCTGAGAAGTATCCACAGCTTACAATCCGTGTATCAGGTTACGCTGTGAACTTCATCAGATTGAGCCGTGAACATCAGCTTGAGGTTATCTCACGTTCGTTCCACGAGCGCATGTAATAACAAGCTAATTGAATAACTGAAAATAGGCTGGCTGCATGGCCGGCCTATTTTTTCAAATATAATACAATGAATATCAGAGTACATTCATACGAATCGTTGGGAACGTTCGACGGTCCCGGCGTGCGTCTTGTGGTCTTCTTGCAGGGCTGTAACTTCCGTTGTCTATACTGTGCCAACCCTGACACAATCGATCCAAAGGGTGAGAGTAAAGAGACTGATATAGAAGAAATCGTGCGTCAGGCTGTAAGCGAAAAGGCTTTCTTTGGCAAAAAGGGTGGTGTAACATTTAGCGGAGGTGAGCCTACTTTTCAGGCAAAGGCTCTTGTTCCGCTTGTGAAACGTTTGCATGAGCAGGGCATACATGTATGTCTTGATACAAATGGCAGTATCTGGAACAGCGATGTCGAGGAACTTTTGTCTATTGTTGATTTGGTGATGCTTGATGTCAAGCAGATTAATCCTGAACGTCATAAGACGCTTACCGAGCGCAGCAATGAGCAGACTTTGAAAACTGCGAAATGGCTACAGGATAACGGCAAGCCTTTCTGGTTGCGCTATGTTCTTGTGCAAGGATACAGTGCATTTGAAGAGGATATACGTACGCTTGGTGAACACTTCAAGGGGTACGATATGATAAAACGTGTCGAGGTGTTGCCATATCACACTTTGGGCGCGCACAAATATGAGCCTCTTGGAATGGAGTACAAACTCAAAGGTGTCAAGGAGAATACACCTGAGCAACTCGATGCAGCAAGGGATATCTTTGACGAATATTTCGATTGTGTATTTGTGAATTAACAAAAAAATGCAGAAGCGACGCTTCTGCATTTTTTTATCATTATTCCTCAATTCTTGTCCAATAGACGGTTTTACCTATTCCAAGAATGTTGCCATATACCTTGAGTGTCTTTGCATCCTTGAACTCGATATCAACGCTGTAGATTTTACCGCTTCCCGGATCGTAGATTTTTGTATCGGTCCACTCCTTGCCTTTAGCATCATATTTTAGTCCTTTAACAAGAATCACCTTGTCGAGGTCAACGTTGCGTAGGGTCTTGTCAGGGTTCTTCACATCTTTACGTTTGTTGCCGTTGGCATCCAATGCCTTCTCTACCCAATAGACCTGTGCTGTGTATGTGCCGTCAGTCTCTTTTGTAATCTTGATTTTACTCTTGCTGCCATCCTTCAGGCTTAAATAGTTACCAAGGATGTTGTCGCCTTTTGAGTTAAGGTCTTGTGCGCTTACGGTAAGTGTTACGAATGCGCAGATAATTGCAAAAAGAATCTTTTTCATTTTGTACATGTTTGTTGTTTGTTTATGTACAAAAGTAGTGTTTAATTTGCTTTGCTACCAAAATATAGTGTTGAAATTTTAACGAAATTGCACAAGTTTAACCAACTTGTGCAATTTGTGGATATGCATTGTTTAAAAAATACCGCTTTTATTCAGCAACACACTCATATCCTATTCCATTGATTGTGGAAATAACCTTTTGTGAGTCTATGTTCTCACCATCGATGTAAGCGATACCCTCTGCAAGCTCCACGCGTATTGCCTTGACACCGTCAATTCCTGCGAGCGCTTTCTCTACATTGGCTTTGCAATGGTTGCACATCATTCCTTTGATTCTGAACTTATGCTCTGTTATAATCTCTTTCTTGTTCTTCTTGAATTTAAGTGCAAATCCAATAACGAGCAATGCCCCAAAAATTATGCTCGACATTGTCTGCCACCAAGGGGTAATAATGTCGCAGCATCCGCCGATATGGCTATGCGATATATTGCTGAACCATTCGGCGGGCAGAGCATAGTCGATAAATAAACCGAAGCCTATTGCTCCTGTCATAATGGTGGCAAGGTATGTTACGAGTGTCTTGCGTCCGAGAACTTTGTTTATAACAAGCATCGTAGCCATGTTGGTTGCCGGGCCTGCCATCAGCAACACCAATGCTGCGCCGGGCGAGAGTCCTTTAAGCATCAGTGCCGCAGCTATGGGTATGGAGCCTGTGGCACAAAGATACATCGGCATTGATACGGCAAGAATCATGAACATGTTCAGCAAGGGGTAATCGTTGAACGATACAAAGAAATTGTCGGGAAGAGCAACTGTTATCACTGCCGCAACAACAAGTCCTATGACAATCCACTTGCCTATATCCTGTATCATGTCGATAAAACCATAGCGTAATGCGCCAATAATCTTTTGCGTAAAACTTCTATCAGTTTCCTTTTGCATGGCTGTTTGTGCAACATTCTTCTCGCTTTTGCATATCCGGTTTGTAATAACACCGCCGGCCATTGCTGTTATGAATGCCACAACAGGGCGTATTATTGCAAACGGAATACCTATTACCGATGCAGTGGCAAGAATCGAATCCACTCCTGTCTGTGGCGTTGATATAAGGAACGATACGGTTGCTCCTTTTGATGCTCCCTCGCGATATAGTGATGTGGCTGTGGGGATTACTCCGCATGAGCAGAGTGGTAACGGCACTCCGAACAGTGCAGCCCAAAGTACTGAACTGAAATTGTTGCCGGATAGTTTGTCGGCATATATGCGGCGTGGCACAAACTCATGTAATATGCCTGCAATAAGAAATCCTAACAGCAGATATGGGGTCATCTCATTAAGCAGGTCGATAAGCGGTGTGGTATATCTTTCCATAAATACAATCTTTGCATAGCTTTTAACTATGCAAAGATAACTTTTCTGTCGGGTTATTATTATAACAATTACTTGTTAAATATCATCTGTTTTTCTCGTTTTCGATTATACGCAGGTTTACGAGAGCCTGTTCGTCGCCCATTTCGGCCGCTTTGGTGAATGCACGTTCCGCAGCATGGCGGCGATGACGGCGATAATCTATGACTCCTTGCAAGTTGAGCACTCGCGGGTCATCGTGATACTTTTTCAGTTCTTCTATCAACTTGTTATAATCTGGGCTTGGGTTGTATATAAGTTCATCAACAATTCTGTTGAGGGCATAGGTGCTGCTGTCCTCCTTATTATTATAATATATACCTGTGCAACATGCTATGCGATGCGCAGGGAACATTCTCTCGAGCAGCTCCCGATAGAGTGTACCGCCGTTGTAACTCTTGAGCATCGCTTCGCGTTTCTGTGGCGATTTTTCGGCCTTGAGCTTTGAGATAAGTTCATCGCTGTTGCTTATTCTCATTGCTCTTATATCGTTATACACCATATCCCAATGCTTTCCGCCGTTGGCAATCTCAAAAATAGAGTCGGGCAGAGGGTGGTGTTGCTGTATATGGTCGCGCAGTGCTTTGGCGCGAGCGTAGCCGAGCCGGTTGTTTGCACTTTCAGAGCCGTCGGGTGATGTGTATCCGGCAATCTGTATGGCTTCGATGCTTGTTGTACTGTCAGCCAGTATGTCATTGATGATTCCCATGAGCTCTTCTATCGATTCGGCATTCTGCAGATATTCGGGGTTGAGTTTTGAGCTGTTTGTTACATAGCGCACCACGCTCGGAGTTATATTTGCTTCGCTTGCATTCTCTTCGTTCAATGGAGTGTAGTGGGACATGCTCTTTATGTGCGGGTGCTCTTTTGCCAAATGGTCTGCGATTGTGTGTCTTGGTTTCGCTCTGTGGCAACTCATAGACGGTGCTTCAGGCATACAGATGGCAACCGTGTCATAGCTCCGGTGACATCCGTTCCTGTCGGTGTACTCACAATATGTTATCCCGTAGATAGTGTCGTTTATTGCATTCTCGGGTAAGCTCAGAGTGCACTCTTCCCACCCGGCAGATGATAATTCGGGTGTGTTGCCATATCTTCTCATAAATCTCCTGTTGTAGCGTTTGCCATGGTAATGACGTGTTGCCGAACTAATGCAAGTGTCGGGTGTGCATAGATGCGTTATCACCATCATACCGTCATTTGAAGGCATTTTAGGAGTGTTGTAATCGAATGTGAAATGCCAACAGCTGTCGCAGTGTGTGGCGTTATAGCTCTCAGGGGTAATCTGTGCGTATGATGCTGCATTGACGAATGTCAGCAACGCGATAAAAAAGATTCTGGATTTCATAAGGGTTCTTTTTATTAATGAATAGTTTACCCCTATAAAACGCATGAGATATGGTTAAGGTTTATATCTGGTTTATTATGTGTGGTAAATCTTCAAGGGTGTGTATTACGGCTGTAGCTTCGTGTCCTTGAATTATATCTTCCTCTTCCCAACATATATTTTTCAGCCAAACAGTCTTGCAGCCGAGTGTAGAGGATGGATATATATCCTTGCGGTATGAATCGCCAATTACGACAATCTCCTTCGGATTAAGTCCTAATGCTTCTACTCCTAATGCAAAAAGTGCCGGGTCTGGCTTACGTAGTCCCACAATCGACGATTCTACTATCCTTTTGAAATATTTGGATAGATTGAACTCTTCGAGTACAACGCTCATGTTGCCGTAGAAGTTTGTTACCAGAACAAGAGGGTACTCCATTGCCAACTTCCCGACAATGGTGCATGTGGTTTTCATGGTCTCTTTAACCTTGTTGTAACATCCGTCGGCAATGGCTATTGCCGTTTCGGCATTGAATTCCTTTTCCGAAAACTTCTCGCGCAGAAAGTCAAAATGTATGGCAATCTTTTTCCTCAGCATTGTGTGAAATGTGTCCGTAGGCTCTATTATCGGATTCTTTGCAAGGAAACGCTCGCCATAGACATATGCATCGCGGTATATGTCACGCGTGATATCAACACCAACCTTTTGGTACTGTTCCCAAATGAATTCGCCCCAATGTATTCCGTTTGTATCTATGGTGCCGCCGAAATCGAATATAATACCTTTAATTGAACTCATATCCCTCTTCTATCTTTTTTGTCAATCTTTTGCAGAGTGTCTCGTGACGATATTGTGTGTAGAAGAACAATGCCATAAGGATAATCATCTCAAATACAATGTATAGCCATAGCTGGTCAATGAGCATGGAAAAGAACAACACCATAGCGCGTGTATTGAAAGTGAGTATGTTTGTATATTTCATCAGTGGCAGGCTTCCTTTGCGGAACTCCTTACGTAGTGATGCCGGAATGTCGGTGCCATATTTCTCCTGTACTGCCTTTATGAACTTTTGGAATTTGGGCGACATCCTCTCCTGATTCTCCACGTATGCCACATAAAAATGCAGGAACAACTTCCAGAAGAAATTTGTCCGCCACGATGTTACCTTGTACTCATTCTTGACCATTGTGGAGTTGTGGAATTCGTGTCCGTTCTGCTCGTTCGTGAAATACATGTGTATATTTCTGTAGTAGTCGGCAAGCTGGCATTGTGAGCCATGTATCCAAAATCCGCAGAACGACAACAATATCCATATTATCACTCCCCAATTATATTCGGGAGCAAACGGGATTGGCTTGTCGGTCTCGCGCAGAGCTATGGCAAGATATATAAAGAAGAACCAACAGTCACCGGCAAAGCCATCAAGTATGCGTCCCCATTGCGTCTTTTGTCCTGTTATGCGGGCAAGCTGTCCGTCGGTGCTGTCATACAGGTTTGCCCAAACGAGCAGCAGCATACCAAGTATGTTCCAATAGATATTTTCCTGTATGAAGCATATTCCTGCGGCAACTCCCAGGAAAATGGATGCAATGGTTATTACGTTGGGATGGACACCCCTGTTGCGGAAGAACAGCGCGCAACGGAATCCCAAAGGACGATAAAACCACATGTCGAGTTTCTCTTCCGTATCGGCAGACTTTATAGATGCTCTGTACAACTCTTTATCCTCTTCTCTCATATATTCTTCTCTTTTATCTTCATCAAACTGTTTGCAATCTCTTTTGCGGCTTCCTCTCTTACCGATGAAAAACTCGGAAAGTCATTCAAATCAATAAGGAATATCTTGCCTGTTCCGTCAACAATGCAGTCGCCTCCATAGAAACTCAAGCCCACAGCCATTGCCGCATTAAAAATAGTCTCGCGCATTGCATCGACATCAAAAGGGTAGTGCTTTATTGTTCCATTAATCTTTTCAAGCCCGAATTTTGTCTTGTCGGCAACGGGATAGCTGTATGTGAAATAGCTGTTTCCCACTCCGTAGAATTTTACGATATCTCCTTTGCAGTGGGCTGTATATACAAAACTCTCTATTCCGCGTTGACGCATCTCTCCGATAGCCTTTTGAGCATCAGTAATATTGGTTACAAAGCAAACATCATCCTTGTGACAGCTCCATCCGTCGCCTCGCTTAATCCATGCCGGATATGCAAGATTGTTCAATTCCTCCTCTTTTTCTATTATGTGAAATTCAGGCTGTGCTATGCCGTGGTTTGCCAGGATGTCCATCACTCTTATGCGTGAACAATTTTCTACGGCATCAGGGGTGTTTCTTACCGCCACACCACGCTTTTCGGCCTCTTTCAATTTTTTCAGGACTTCTGCCGTTCTCGACATGTGGCACACAATGTCGGCATCTTCCGGAATTTCATCCATTTCGCCGATAGCAATAACCTCTGCGCCCATTGCTGCGAGCTCTTTTGTGACACACTCCAATATGGCAGCGTCGTTGGCTGTCATGTTGGGTGAATTCTTTGGGTTGCGTGCTATTGTTATGACTTTCATTTCTCGGCGATGAACTGTTCAGCCTTTATTATATCTTCGGCGTGGTCTATGTCTATTATCTTGCCGAGCGGAAAGGCTTTCAGTTTCATCCCGCTCTCCACAAGACGACGTTGGAAGTTACGCATACGGTGTACACCTTCGTCCATACATTGGTCGAGAATGTCAAGTGCCTTTGTCGATAGGCCGTATATGCCTCCCGATATATAATGCGTTTCGGGTGTCGGCTTGTCGCAGAAAGCCGTTATCTCCATGTTCCCGTCGGTTGCAATGTACAGCGGTTTCTCGTCGTCGATATAATCCGTGACAGCCATAATTCCGTCACCGTTGTAACTTTCAAAAGCTTTTATGTAACGTGCAAACTCCTCTTCGTGGAAAAGAGTGTCAACAGTAGTCAGGCAGAACTTCCCTCCACGCAGCAGATGGCTCAAAGCATGCATACTGTGCATTGAACTTGGCGTGCTCTTCACCACAATGTTTATAGGGCAGTTTGCGCTTATGCTTTTAAGGAACGCTGCCGTTTCGGGTTGTTGCTCGTTGATGATGATGTTGATGCTGCTTGCGCCGTTACGCTCGAAAATCCTTATAAGGCGTTCAATGATTGCAACACCTTGCAGTTCAACCAACGGTTTAGGTTTTGATACCCCCTCGTTGGCTAATCTCGATCCCTCTCCGGCTGCTATTATCGCGAATTTCATCAATCCTCGTTGTCGGCTTGTTGCAGGTTCAGACGATTGCTGTCGTCGCGTTTCTCGAAATACATCTTACGCAAAGGGTTACGGCGTGCATTGTCATACATCTCGCGGTTGCGTAGAATGTCGATAGTCGCATATATTGCCTGACGGAAAGAATTTGCATCGGCTACGCCCTTACCTGCGATGTCAAGCGCAGTGCCGTGTGCCGGGGATGTGCGTACTATAGGTAACCCTGCAGTGAAGTTCACTCCATCGTTCATGGCAAGAGCCTTCAACGGTGCAAGCCCCTGGTCGTGATACATGGCAAGTATAGCATCGAAGCAAGCATATTTGCCGCTTCCCATAAAGCCGTCGGCTGCGAACGGGCCATAGCAGAATATACCGCCGTCGTTCATTTTACGTACGGTGGGAGCTATAACCTCCTGCTCTTCTGTGCCGAGCAGACCGTTGTCACCTGCGTGCGGGTTTAGTGATAGCACCGCAATCTTCGGCGCATCGATATTGAAATCTCTCTTAAGACTGTTGTTTAGTAAAGTTATCTTCTCCTCGAGCAATTCGGGAGTAATCGCTGCAGGTATGTCGCGCAAAGCCATGTGAGAAGTAGCTACAGCCACTCTCATGTCGCCGCTGCACAATATCATCAGAGCCTTGTCGCCGTTTCCGCAACGTTCCTGAAGATATTCTGTATGTCCGGGAAATGCGAATTGCTCGTTCTGTATCGAGCTTTTGTTTATAGGACATGTCACAAGAACGTCAATCTTGCCCTCCTGATAGTCTTTTGTAGCCTTTTCGAGAGCCTGAAATGCCGCCAATCCGGCTTCGTCGGTAACGGTTCCAAGCTCAATATGCAGCTCATCGCTGTTGCAGTTGATTATATTCAATTTGCCGGTCTGTGCCTCACCGGCATTTGTAATTGCATTGTATGGAGTCTCCATTTCAAGAGCCTTGCGATGATATGCAGCCGCTTTGGGCGAGCCATATACTATAGGAGTGCAAATGTCGAACATCTCCTGGTTGTCGAAGGCTTTAAGGATTATTTCATAACCGATTCCGTTGATGTCACCTTGTGTGATACCTACGCGGATAAGTCTGTTATTGCTCATATCTATGTTGGAATTTAAAGTTTCTTAGTTCTGCTTGTTCTCTTCGTCAGCATCTATAACTACTTGCGGAATGTGTATGCTGTTCTCTATCAGTTTGTCTGCCGGAAGTTTCAATGTGTATAAGGAAGCCTCAAGTTTTCTTGTGAACTTGCCTTTCTTTTGTCCTGCTGCATAAACGAATGCTTCAACAACAATGACTCTGTTGTTCATCTCGTCCACCACGGCATGCGAAACGAACGGTCCGCCCATCATGTCGCCCTCCATATACCATAGACCTCTTGTTACCTGCAGGTAACGGTCTCTGTGTGATGTCTCTGTTATTGTCACATAATCTTTTTCAGTCTGTATGTATTGTCCTGGTTTTCCTCCGGGCATATTTACTTTCATCACAGAGTCACGCTTCTGTATATAGTTCTCAAGAGAGAAGTTATCTACCGAAGTATAAGGATAACTGTACATAACAAAACTGAGTATTTCCGGGTTTACCGAATTGAAATCCGACAGCCATACGAAATCCTTGCCGCGTTTCTCACCGCTCATCTCCACAGGTATCATCAGTTCGCAGCCGAACATCTCCTTAACCGTCTCAAGAGCCGTAGCATTGTGCTTCTGCTTTAGACTCTCTATCTGTCTGTTCATCTCTACGGCTGTAAAGAAATCTACAATCACCTGTGCATTATCTCTGACAAACTGCTCAAATTCATCTCTCGACGGTGATTGTATTGTCATTACAACCTGTGATCTTGCAAAAATGTCATTTGAATATTTGAACATCGTTCTTGAATAGAGACGGTTGTCTATGTCTATATTGATGATGTTGCGGAACGGTTTGGTAAGGTTGGTGAGCTGCTCGGTGCGCGAAATGCGGAATGAGCGTTCCGATTGTGGCAAGCCGGGAATATCTGTGTCCAGAACCTCTTCCAAAGCTCTTCCGGCAGGTGCATCCCAGAACTCCTGAGTACATACAACAAGCACTTCGTATGGGTTGCCTACAGCACTGCGTTTGAATGTACTTGTGTCGTCACAAGCTGTAAGCAGCATTGCAGAGAGCAGTATAAAAAAAATCTTTTTCATATTATTTTATTGTTATTGTTTGTTCGTTTTCTCCTGTTTTAAGGTTGAGAGCATGCCGCAAGCCGCAAATATATCCTCGCCGCGCGAAGCTCTTATGGTTGTAAAAAGTCCGTTCTTTGTCAGAAAATCCCTTAGCTGCGTCATGCCGTTCTCGTCTACACCTTCAAGAGGAACACCCGGAATGGCATGATAACGTATCAGATTGATACGGCAGTCGATGCCTTCGAGCAGTTTCAGCAGCTTACGTGCATGGGGCAGAGTCTCGTTGACACCCTTGAACACGATATATTCAAATGTAAGCCTTCTCTGGTGGCTGAAGTCGTATTCGCGTAACAGGTCGAGCATCTCCATGATGGGGAATCCCTTTTCGGCAGGCATAATCTCTGCACGTTTTTCAGGTATAGGGTGGTGCAGGCTTATGGCAATGTGGTAGTCGCCCGAGTCGAGCAATCGTTTCAACCCCTTTCGTACACCAACCGATGACACCGTCAAACGGTGCGGGCTCCATGCAAGGCCGTAATCGGCTGTCAAAATATCTATAGCCTGTAACAGATTGTCAAGGTTATCACAAGGCTCACCCATACCCATGAAAACAATGTTTGTCAGCTTTTCGAATTCGGGCAGAGCGAGTATCTGGTTTACAATCTCGTTTGCAGTGAGGTTTGCCGTGTATTTCTGCTTTCCTGTCATGCAGAAAAGACAATTCATTTTGCAACCTACCTGCGAAGATACGCAAAGCGTTGCGCGTTCACCATCGGGGATATACACCGCTTCGACAAAATGGCCGTTTTCTACTTCGTACAGATATTTTACGGTTCCATCCACCGACCTTGCCTCATCGGCAGGCGATTTGTATCCCACTTCGAACAGCTCGTTCAGTCTCTCTCTGTTCTTTAGTGATATGTTTGACATCTCGTCGATAGAGCGTACACGCTTTTTGTATATCCAATCGGCAATCTGTTTGGCGGTGAAAGCCGGCATACCGGCATTCTTGACAGCCTCTTTAAGCATATCAAGTGTCATTCCTGCCAATTTCTGTTTGTTACAATCCATTTTTGTGCCTGTTTGAAGTACGTTCATATTATCTGTAATATAAACAATGCTACGAAGATAATGCAAAAAAGTGATTTTGTTTCTATAACTATAATTAAATTATATTTTTATAACCAAATAATATACCTCTCTATTGTGTGTATGCTCTGTTTTTTTATTAATTTTGAAGCAAAACAAGATTTATGGAACAACACACTATAGAGATTTTTATGCCCTTTGGGGTAGCCGATTCTGATTGGGTTGCAGGACTGTCTGCCTCAATACCCTCTTTTGCTCATTTATGGCTTTGGTCGCCGGAGTCTTACGAGGGAGAACTTCCGTCTCGGACCACCTTGCTCGCAGTCAATTCCCTGACTTCTACAGAACTGTTTAAAAATATGGCAGAGCGTGCCTCGGCCGAATTTGTACTTTATTTGACAAAATCCAATGTCCGGGTTGACGCAGAGCAACTCAGGGCTCTTCTCGAATCAGTACCCCGTGAAGCCACCATGGCATATGGTCATTACCGCAAGGTGGCCGAAGGTGGACTTCTCGATGCACCAACCATTGATTGTCTGGAAGGAGCCCTGCGTAATGATTTCGACTTTGGCCCGGCAATCCTTTTAAGGACTTCGGCATTGAAAGAATATCTTGCAATGGAACTTGACGATTATCTGTATGCCGGTTTTTATCAGCTTCGTCTTGCTCTTGAGCGCATGGGTAAAATTTACCATTTCAACGGATATCTTTCACAAGAGGGTGAAAGCGATAACCGCAAGAGCGGCGAAAAGCTGTTCGACTATGTAAATCCTGCGCAGCGTGCTGTACAGATAGAGATGGAACGTGCATGCACTGCCCATCTTAAGGCCGTTGGAGCATTGTTGCCTCCATGCAAGTACAAGAAAATAGACCTTTCTGTCGGTGATTTTACGGTTGAGGCTTCTGTTATTATCCCTGTGCTCAACCGCGAATCGACCATCGCCGATGCTGTCAAATCCGTGCTTGCGCAGGAGACCTCGTTCAAATTCAATATCCTTGTTGTCGATAACCACTCAACCGACAGAACATCCGAGATAATAGACTCTTTCGACGATGAAAGAGTTGTACATATAATCCCTGAAGCACGTAATCTCGGTATCGGCGGTTGTTGGAATCTTGCTGTGAACGATAGCCGTTGCGGACGTTTTGCCGTGCAGCTCGACAGTGACGATATCTATAGCAGTGAAACGACATTGCAAAAGATTGTCGATGAGTTCTACAAACAGCAGTGTGCAATGCTTGTGGGTACATACCGTATCTGTGATTTCGACCTTAATACCTTGCCGCCGGGAGTGATAGACCATCGCGAGTGGACCGAAGATAACGGCCGCAACAACGCTCTGCGTATCAACGGATTGGGCGCTCCACGTGCTTTCTATACTCCTGTTATCCGTCAGGTGGGCTTTCCGAATGTAAGTTACGGCGAAGACTATGCCGTAGGACTGCAGATTTCCCGTAACTATCGTATAGGCAGAATATACGATGTGCTCTATTTGTGCCGCCGTTGGGGCGGTAACTCCGATGCCGCTTTGTCGCACGACAAGGTCAATGCCAACAATCTCTACAAGGATGGATTGCGCTCGGCTGAATTCAAGGCGCGACAAGCAATGATGCAGGTTATGGGCTGCCCTTCACAAACTGAATTGGACGCTTTTTTTGAAAAACAGCTTGCTTGTTGGCCCGACGCAAAGGAACGCTACACAAATCTTGAAAATGTTTGTTTGTGTAAGTTCGACAACGGATTGACACTGCAGTATAATCCTTCGCGTGCCGTATCTACCGGAGCAAAGGTCGATGCCGATTCTGTTAAAAAACGCGAATGTTTCTTGTGTGCCGCAAACCGCCCGTCGTGCCAGATTGCAGAAGATGCTTTCGGCAGTTTCGATGTGCTTGTAAATCCTTATCCCATATTGCCATATCATTTTACATTGCCGCTGAAGGAACATACACCGCAGTTGCTCGATAAGATGTACCCCGATATGCTGCTCTTTGCAAAGGAGTGGCAAGATATGGCAATTTTCTACAATGGTGCAAAGTGCGGTGCATCGGCACCCGACCATGCCCATTTGCAGGCTGTCCGCAAGTGTGATATTCCTTTGCTATCCCAAGAGTGGTGCGAGCGTGTCAATGATGAGTTGGAGCCACTCTTAATGTGTGGTGGCAACGGCATTTATAAGACATACGGTTATGTAATTCCGTTGTTCCAGATACGTGCATGCAGTGTTAGTGGATCTGTGGAACTTATGCAACGTCTGCTCTCGGCAATATCTTGTGTCGATGATGAGGCTGAGCCACGAATGAATGTTATTTGCTGTTATGAGCGTGGTGAAGGATGGGTTACAACCATAATACCGCGTTCAAAGCATCGCCCTGATTGTTATTCCATAACAGGTGAGAGTGGTCGCATGGTAAGCCCCGGAACGCTTGACATGGCAGGTCTTGTTGTCACTCCGCTCGAAAAGGATTTCAATGGTATTGACGCCGGTGAAGCTATATCAATGCTCAGGGAAGTTGCCTTGAGTGATGAAGCTTTCGAAAGTGTTGTCGAAAAGATTGTATTGTGTCATGAGGAGTGTTGATGTCGGAATATTGCGTGCGGCGCAGATAAAGTTCGATTTAATCGGGAATTTTAGCTCGAATGTCGGTACTTATGCTGCAAAAAACATCGTTTCCATCGAAAATGGCATGTTGCAGTACAACGGTATATCTTGCGACGAGCTTGTTCTTACTCCTTGTAGCGATGAGTCGGTGTTTACCTTGCACGATGTTGTCATTGGTGTAAACTTCCATTGGCAACGTAAGGAATCGCAGACCTTCAAGGGGGTATTGCGCTTTATTCTTGAAGATGGCGAGGTACGTGCCATAAACCGCATAGGTGTTGAAGAGTATCTTGTAAGCGTTATATCAAGCGAGATGTCGGCTACATCGTCGTTGGAATTTCTAAAAGCGCACGCCATTGTTTCCCGCAGTTGGCTCTATGCACAGCTGCTGCGCCAAGAGAAGGTGCAGCAAGGCACTCTCGGTTGGGAAAACGACGAAGAGACGGTGCGCTGGTATGCACGTGAGGACCACACTCTTTTCGACCTTTGCGCCGACGATCATTGTCAACGCTATCAAGGCGTTACTCGGGCCCACAACCCCAATGTGGTGCGTGCTGTAAAGGAAACAGCAGGGCTTGTGTTAAAGTATGGCGGTGAGGTGTGCGATGCACGCTTCAGTAAGTGTTGTGGTGGTGCAACCGAACTCTTCTCTTCGTGTTGGGAGAATGAAAATCCCGGTTATCTGCAGGCATTCAGGGATTGTGACGGTAATGAGCCGTTGCCATTGCTTAGCGATGAGGCTGTCGTGCGCCGATGGATTGAGAGTGAACCGCAATCGTACTGCGCCACAAACGACAATGCAGTGTTGTCGCAGATACTCAATGGATACGACCGGGAAACCAATGATTTCTACCGTTGGCGTGTGGAATACACCCAAGAGGAACTCTCTGCTATTGTTGCAGAGCGCTCGGGTATCGATTTCGGCACAATAACGGAATTAGTTCCGTTGGAACGTGGTACATCGGGCAGAATAACACGTCTGCGCGTCGTTGGTAGCAAGGCTACACGCATTGTCGGCAAGGAACTTGAGATACGCCGTTGGCTCTCGAAAACACATCTCTACAGCTCGGCTTTTGTTGTTGACAGGTTCAATGACAATGGCAATGTGTACTTTGTGCTTAAAGGCGCAGGCTGGGGCCATGGAGTAGGGCTTTGTCAGGTGGGTGCGGCCGTTATGGGAGAAAATGGAGTATCGCATGTCCAAATTCTTGGGCATTACTATCCCGGAGCAGTTATAGATTCCATTTGAGTGTGTTAGAACTGCTCGGAACGCACTTAGGAGTAGGAACATTTTTTTTTGAGCAAAAAAAGTGTTTACTTTGCAATATTTTTGTTAAAAGGGAGTTATTGTAGTATAAATAGGGGAAATATATAATATTTCTTCCTCTGCGTAACAGCATAAGAAGAATCTTAATTAAGAAAAAATATGGTTATCAAAGATGGAATGAATGTAGTAGAACGTGCTATTAAGCGTCTATTTGATTTCTTCTGTTCATTTTTTGGAATTGTGGTGTTGTCGCCGGTATTCTTGATTGTATATATAAGCTTGCGTCTGCAAAACGATGGCAGTGTCATATTCAAGCAGGAACGAATTGGCTATAAGGGTAAACCATTCAATATCTATAAGTTCAGAACCATGCGCACCGATTCGGAGAGCAATGGCAAGCCACAGCTTGCGGCAAAGGGTGATGAACGTCTGACAAAGGTGGGGAAGTTCTTGCGCGAGCATCATCTCGACGAGTTGCCTCAGCTTTTCAATGTGTTTATCGGTGACATGTCGTTTGTTGGTCCAAGACCGGAACGTCAATATTTTATCGATATGATAAGAAAAGAGAGTCCAAATTACGATTATATCTATCTTATGCGTCCCGGACTGACATCTATGGCGACAATCTATAACGGATATACCGATACGTTGGAAAAGATGCTTGTTCGCCTGGAGATGGACCTTGAGTATCTGCAAAAGCGTTCCTTGTGGTACGACCTTAAGATAATCGTTACAACAGCGTTGTATATTATTACAGGAAAGAAATTTTAAAACAATATTCAATCAGCATATATGTCAAAAAAAATCTTATTGCTGCTCTCTTGTGTTTTTTGTCTGCAGTTTGCTGTAGCTCAGACAATGAGTGACGAGCAGATTATCAATTTTGTTGTTAAAGAGCAAGAAAAAGGCTCTGACCAGCGTACCATAGCAACCAAATTACTTCAGAAAGGAGTATCTCCTGAACGTCTCCGTGATATTAAAAAGAAATATGAGAATGAGAAAGCTCTCTCAAATGCTTCTTTGCTTGTAGGAGAAAAGAAAAATGATTCTCGTTCACGTGAAACAAACGATATGTTTCAAGAAAAGAAATATACCGGAGATGAGAATGTAGCATTGCTTGAGAACGAAATGTCATTCCTTGACATTGATTCTGTTGCTTTTTACAGAAATCTCTTGAAAGAGCCTCGCGTATTCGGTCGCAATATCTTCAACAACGAATTGCTAACCTTTGAATCTTCAAAGAACATTCCAACTCCATCGGACTATGTGCTGGGCGCAGGTGATGCTGTTATTATTGATATTTGGGGTGCTTCACAGAATATGATTGAGTCGGAGATTTCTCCCGAAGGCAAAATTGTTGTTGAAGGTGTAGGCCCTTTGCATCTTGCAGGAAAAAGTGTCAAGGAAGCAAATAAATATGTCAACGATGTGTTAGGCAAGATATATGCCGAGTCAAGTATAAGCTTGTCTGTTGGAACAATCCGTTCCATTGTTGTGCAGGTACTTGGTGAGGTGGCAACTCCGGGTAGCTATACCATGAGTGCCCTTTCTACCGCATTCAATGCTTTGTATGCCGCCGGAGGTATAAGCGATATCGGTACTTTGCGCTCTATAAATGTGTTCCGTAATGGCAAAAATATTGCAACAATCGACGTATATGACTATATCTTCAATGGAAATGTTGATGGCAATGTGGCTCTTCAGGATAACGATGTGATAAGCGTCGGTGCATACGAGTCTATAGTAAATGTGCAAGGCAAGGTAAAGCGTCCTATGCTTTATGAACTCAAAGAGAATGAAACCCTTGCGTCGCTTGTGAAATATTCAGGAGGCTTTATGGGTGATGCCTATAATGAGAAACTACGTGTTGTTCGAAAAAACGGCAGAGAATACTCTTTGTTTACTGTCGATAAAAAGAATATGAATACGTTTGCCATGTGCGACGGCGATTCGGTGTATGTAGATTCTATAATCCCACGTTTCTCGAATATGGTTGAGATTAGCGGTGCCGTATTCTTCCCAGGTAAGTATCAGTTGGGAGAAGATGTGAACAGTGTTGCTGCACTTATCAAGGCTGCGGGCGGTGTACGCGAGGATGCATTCTTGAATAGAGCTGTTTTGCATCATAGAAACCACGACAATACCATTGAGGCAAAGTCAATAGATATAAAAGGTATAATAAACGGAACTGTTGCCGATGTGGCATTGCGTAACAACGACGCCCTGTTTATTCCCAGCAGCAGTGAAATGAAAGGTGAAGAGATTATAACAGTAAGCGGTGAGGTAAACTTCCCCGGTAAGTATAAGTATGCCGAGAACAGTACAATCGAGGATATGATATTGAGAGCCGGTGGCTTGACACGTGCAGCATCTGTTGCAAAGATTGATGTGTCCCGTCAGCTTTACAATCCTGCGGCACTCTCAAAGAGTGATACGCTTGTACAGCTCTTTACTTTTGAGGTAAAAGATGGTCTCATCATTGATGGCAACGCCGATTTTGTGCTCGAACCATTTGACGAGGTGAATGTACGTCGCAGTCCAATGTCTGAGAAAATAAACAATGTACAGATTAAGGGCGCCGTAACATTCCAGGGTACTTATGCCTTGCAATCAAAGAATGTACGTCTTAGCGATATTGTAAAACAGGCAGGTGGCTTCTCAAAAGGCGCATATATAAAAGGCGCGTCTCTTAAACGTGTGTTGACAAAAGAAGAATTGGAGCAACGTGAGTTGTTGAAGAATCTTTCCAATATAGAGTTTTATGAGAATATGCTTGAGGGAAACAATAGTGATAATTACACTATTATGGACTCATTGCGTAACCTGAAAATAGGAGAAGAAGATGTGATTTCTGTAGCTATAGATATGGAAGAGGCTATGGAAAACCCCGGAAGTCATTACGATGTTGTGTTGCGCGATGGTGATATCATAACTATTCCGGAATATACATCTACAATAAAGGTGCAAGGTGAGGTGAAATTCCCAACCACCCTTAGTTGGAGAAAAGGAAAGTCATTGAAATATTACATCAAACATGCCGGAGGATTTGGAAACAAGGCAAAGAAGAACGGAGTATATGTAATAAATATGAATGGTTCTGTTGAACAGATTTCAAGATGTTCAAAAAAAATTGAACCCGGATGCGAGATTGTTGTGCCTCGTAAGAAAGACCGCCGTTCAATGACCGCCGGTGAGATTGTAACCATTGGTACATCTACAGCCTCTTTGGCAACGATGATTGTGACATTGATTAATTTGCTTGGCAAGTAACGGAAAGTAAGATATGGAAGAAAACAATAATAAAAAAAATCAGGAAATTGATATCCTTGGTTTGTTGCATAAGCTATTTCATAACTGGAAAACAATATTGATATTTGTTCTTGTATTTGCTCTCCTCGGTGTCGTTTCGGTTATTACCAGAACAAAAGAATATAGAACAGATGTGGTGTTGGCGCCCGAGACTTCTGATTCTGATTTGTCAGGTTTGATGGATAGTTTTGGAAATCTGATTGGAGGTTCTTTCGGTAAGAATTCTTCTGATGCCATATATCCTGAATTGTACCCGAATATTTTTTCTTCTACAACATTCTTGATTGATTTGTTTGATGTCCCGGTTGTTGCAAAAAAAGGTGAAATATCCTTAAATTACTATCGTTATTTGAAGATTGCATATAAACCGGGAATTACTGCTTATCCCCAAATTTGGCTGACTAAATTTTTGGCTCTTTTCAAAGAAAAAGAAGTTAATACAGGTGGCTTGAACCCATTCTTCTTGACAAAGGAACAAACGAATATATGCAATCTGATGCGTAAGAATATCCAATGTGTTGTTGACCAACGTACTAGTCTTATTACTGTGTCTGTAACTGATGTTGACAATGTAGTGGCTGCAACAATAGCAGACACTGTAACAGCGAGATTGCAGAGATATATAGTCGATTATCGCACAAAAAAAATACGTAACGATTTGGAATATCTCGAGAAAATGTATTCTCAGGCAGAAAAGGAGTATTACGAAACTCAGGCTGAGTATGTCAAGTTTGCTGATGCAAATATGAATATTGCTCGAGCCAGTCAGCAAGCGCGTCTCGATAACTTGAACAACGAAATGCAACTTAAGTTGAATCTTTATTCAAGTATGGCGCAACAACTTCAGTTGGCACGTCAGCGTCTGCAGGAGCGTACTCCGGCCTTTGTGACAATACAACCGGCTGTGGTATCTATAGAGGCTACGGGAATGTCCTCGTTTATGAGGCTGATTGTTTTCTGTTTATTGGGTGGTATAATAGGTGCTGCATGGTCGCTTTATCTTAAGGATATAGTTGCAACAGCACTTAGCCGTCGAAAAAAAAAGAATGCTGAACATTTATGTTCTTTGTAAAAGATTCTTTTTTTACAAATCTTAAAGGTATATGTATTCGGTAGCGTATATAATATTATTTTTGCTATATGCTGTAATGGCGTTATTATATCGCTATGCATCTGATTATGGAAAGACGTGGATTAAGGCTACGTCTATTCTTGTTTTTATTCTGTTCTTTGGTTTACGAGGATTTATTGGAGATGATTGGCTTATATATTATCCGACATTTGAAAGTATGCATAGCGACAATGTCGCAAATGTTGCAGTGTCAATGGAATTGTCGGATTTGGAACCTGGGTTTACAGTATTGCAAGCAATATGTAAAATTATATATCCCGACTACCATTTTTTTGTGTTTGTCTGCTGTATTTTGCAGTGCGCCTTGTTGTATAATTTTTTCCGTAAGAGAATTGACAATCTCCCTTTGGCATTTATGGTTTTTGTATGCATGTCGGGAATTGAGTTGGAATTGAATTTGTTACGTAATTCAATATCACTTTTTATATGTCTTAATGCTCTCGATTATTTAAAGGAACGCAAACCATTGCCGTATTTTGGATTATGTTTGCTGGCAATGACAATACATGTATCTTCTGTTATTTTTATACCATTGTATTTTTTTCTTCATAAAAGATTACCCCGTTTGGTTTATATAGGGATATTTGTCTTTTCTGCTGTTTTCCTTTTGGCGCAAGTAAACTTTATAGGTCCGATATTGCTTTATATAGCCTCGTTTCTGGGCGATATTTATGTAGAATTGGTTCGGAACTATATTGAAGGTGAGATGACGGCAATTCAAGGCTTTTTATCTGTTGGTTTTCTTGAGCGACTTTTTACCGGCTTTTTAATTATATGTTATTATGATAGGCTTGTAAAGATAAGTAGAGATAATATAATGTTCATAAATGCATTCTTGCTGTATTTCCTCTCTTTTGCTCTTTTCCGTGAATTCGAAGTTGCAAGCAGACGAATAGCCCTTCTTTTTGTGTTCTCTTATTGGATATTGTGGTGTGACCTGTTCAAATGTTTTATGTATAGAGGAAATAAGATGCTTTACGCACTGTTTGTCGTTTGCTATGGTGTTCTGAAGATACACTCTATGACAAACGAACCTAAGATGGAATATGATAACGTCCTCTTTAATGCAAAATCTTACGAAGAGAGATATACGATATATATGATGAACAAGAAAAATTAAGCCTGTTTGTTTTATGTCAGATATTGAACAAAAAAATAAAGTAACAGTAATAACTGTAGTATATAACAATGTTTCGGGTATCAGAGATACATTGGAAAGTTTTGTTTCGCAGTCGTGGAGCAACAAGGAACTTGTTGTTATAGACGGAGGCAGTACTGATGGTACTTGGGATATCGTTAATTCTTTTTCCGATAAAATAGCATACAAATGCTCGGAACCCGATGGGGGAATATATGATGCAATGAATAAGGGTATCGACAAGGCAAACGGTGAGTGGATTACATTCTTGAACAGTGGTGATGTCTTTGTAGATAATCAGGTACTTGAACGGGTGTTCGGCAACAATGAATATGATAAAGTGGATGTCGTATATGGAAATAGTATAGAGGTTTCTGATACAGCCCGCTTGCTTCAAGTTGCGCCCTCCGATATTTCGCGAATGGAGTTCTTCCCTGTTTATCGTCATGGTTCCTCGTTTGTGAGAACGGAGACTCAGCGAAAATATAAATTTGACATTTCGCTTAAAAAAGAATTGGGATATTCGCTCGATTGGGAAATGATACATCGTATGTATTGTAGCGGTTGTATTTTTGAAAAGATAGATGTCGCAATTCAGGCGTTTTTGAAAGAGGGAGTTTCAGACCGTCCCTATAAAAGCCGTTGGTATAATTACAAAATAACGAGCGGTGGCCATTTCGATATAAAGAAACTACTGTATTTCCTATACAACTGCCTGATCTTTGCAGTTACTGATTGTGGCATTTATAGTTGGATTCGTGCGTTTTTTATGGAGTTTCTTTTGAACAGCATCCTGCCTGTTATCCCATTTTGGACTCTCAGACGAGGCTATCTTAAATTAGTGCGTGCAAAAATTGGTAAAGGTTCTTTTGTGATGAAGAATGTGTATATTCAAAGCCCGAACCGTTTGACAATAGGCGATAACAGCCACATAAATCGTGGCGTAGTTCTTGATGCACGTGGTGATATCGTAATTGGTTCGTCGGTTTCTGTGTCACATAACGTAAATATAATGACAGGTGGGCACGATCATATGTCACCGACTTTTACAGGAGTATTCAAACCTGTTATAATCAACGATTATGCTTGGATTGGTGTAGGTGCTACAATTCTACAAGGGGTTACTGTCGGTAAGGGTGCTGTGGTATGCGCCGGTGCTGTTGTAAACAAGGATGTTGCTGATTATGAAATTGTTGGCGGTGTGCCTGCAAAAAAAATTGGTGAACGTGTTAAGGATTTAAAATATAAATGTGTCTGGGATGTACCTTTTACATAAAAAATAATTTATGAATATTGTAATCTTGACAATAATACTACCTTATCCTTTGGATTCAGGTGGAGCGCAAGCACAGTATAATATGATTGACTGTTTGCGTCATAGGCATAATATCACACTTGTCTTCCCTGAGAACGGCATGAATAGTATGGGGGCAATGGAAGAATTAAAACGTCGTTGGCCTGAGGTCGATTTTCGTCCTTACCGTTTTGTGCGTCAGTTGATGAATCCTTCTTTCCTGTTATCTAAAGTAAAACGTGCGGTAAAGAAGAAATTCTTTCAAGGAAGTGACCGTTTTATGGTTGAGTGGATGCTTACTCCTTATGGATACCCTGTTGATAATAGGTTTGCACGTTTTATGAATACTGTTATAACAGAAAAACAAGCTGATGTGGTTCAGGTGGAATTCTATCCTTACTTGAATTTTGTACACAAGCTGCCACGTGATATACGCAAGATTTTTATCCATCACGAAATACGCTATATAAGAAACCGACGTTTGCTGGCCGGCATTGAATTGTTGCCTCGTGAAGTTGAATATATGGAGCGCATCACTCGTCAGGAAATTGATGACTTGAACTGTTATGATGAGGTGGTGACATTGACAGATGTTGACCGTAAGGAATTGCAATCTGCTGGCGTAACAGTTCCTATAGCGGTTTCACCGGCTTCGGTAAATGCTTGCCTTATGGATTATAATGGTTGGAATGGCAAGATAACATTCCTTGGTGGTTATGGCCATACTCCAAACCAGGAAGGCATGGACTGGTTTATCAATAAAGTTATACCATTTATTGATTGGAAACAATATCCTGATGCGAGCGTGCAGATTATAGGTGGCGGATGGCCTGCATCATATAATAATGATAACGGACCGGTTAAGCTCGAGTGTAAAGGCTTTGTAAAAGACTTGGCTGATGTAGCGTTTGGTAGCATTATGATAGTGCCAATATTGTCCGGTAGTGGTATGAGGATGAAAATTCTTGAAGCAGCAGCAATGGGATTACCAATGCTTACTACGACCGTAGGCGTGGAAGGGTTAGATTTTGGGAACGGAAAATCGTGTCTTATTGCTGATACACCACAGGACTTTGCTACGGCGTTGTGTCAAATCATGGATAGTGAACAACTTAGAAAGGATATGACTGACAATGCGCGCATTGTGTATGATGGTAAGTATTCTATAAAAGCAACGTCTGAAGTACGTAATGGAATTTATTGCGTATCATAAAATTGAAACAGTGTTTTTATAGTATGAATCTTTTTAATAAATAATTTTCATGTTATATTGTGTCTTGATAAAGATTATTTACCTTTTGAAGTCCTTTATGTATTTCAAAGCGGCTGTCTATAAATTAAAAAAAGCAAACTCGGAAATAAAATCGGATATAAAATTTATAGGAAAGAATTATATAAGTATTGGTGGACGTGTGAAAATTGGTGAAGGGTTTGTTTGTCGTACAACAGAAGATGGGTTTTCAAAAATAATCGTCCAAAAGAATGCTGAATTTATTGTAGGGGACAACTCGGGAGTTACTAATGTTTCCATTCAATGTTTTGATCGTATAACTATTGGCAATAACGTAAACATTGGTAATGGGACTGTTATTTTTGATACAAACTTTCATAGTTTGGATTGGGAAATAAGGTCTGACCGCTCTAAAGATATAAAAAGTGCAATTACATCTCCTGTGATAATTGAGGATTATGTTTTTGTTGGCGCACGTTGCATCATAGGAAAGGGAGTACGTATAGGAGAAAAGTCTATAATTGCTGCTGGTAGTGTTGTGGTAAAAGATGTACCGCCTTGTCAATTATGGGGAGGGAATCCTGCAAGATTTATAAAGAAATTGTAGTTTCATTTTAAGAAAGAATTAGTTTTTAATGGCAAAAGATTGTATGAAGAGTCCGATTAAACTTATTAGCCATTTTTTTAATACAGGAAATAAACGAAGCTTGTTGATAAAGAAGAATGTAATATTCTCATTCTTTTTTAGAGGAATAAGTATTCTTGTCTCTTTGTCATTGGTGCCAATATCAATAAGTTCTCTATCTTCTGAAACATATGGGTTGTGGCTTACTATAAGTTCTATTATTTCGTGGATGGTCTTTTTTGATTTTGGTTTTGCACACGGCTTTAGAAACAGTTTCGCAAAGGCTGTCGCCAAAGAGAATTTTGTATTAGCCAAAAAGTATGTCAGTACAGCATATTTTACAATATCTTGTATCTTTGTGACATTGATGCTGTTGGCTTTATTGGCAAATAGATTTGTTGATTGGGCAAAAGTTCTTAAGTTATCATCGGCATTGAATGATGAATTACAAGGTGTATTCCAAATAATGATTATCTTCTTTTGCCTTAAGAATATAATTGATGTTTTTCTTACTATGATGACAGCGTATCAGCGTCCAGCTGTATCTATGGGTATTATTGCACTTGGCGATGTCTGTGTGTTGTCTGTTATTGGTCTTATTGTATATTTCTCATCTTTAAATTTATCGATACTGGCATTTATTATGTATTTTGTGCCGTGTTGTATAACTCTGTTGATGTCAGTTGTAATTTTCAATAAAAGAGATTATAAAAAATTTAGTCCAAGTTTGAAATTTATAGATACCTCTTTAATAAAGGATATTATAGGTATAGGTGTCCAATTTTTTATAATTATGATGTCTATGCTTTTTATATTTCAGTTTACCAATATTATTATAACAAGAGAATTGGGAGCAACTAATGTTACATTATATAATGTGACTTATAAATTATTCAATGTAATAATTGTGGTAATGACGGTGTTGTTGACTCCAATGTGGTCCGCTTTTACGGATGCATATACCAAAAAGGACTATGTCTGGATGAGAAATTGTGTAAAGAGAATAGAAAAAATAGGCTTACTTACAATTCCACTCATAATAGTGTTGTTGTTGTTTTCTGAGTTTATTTTTGATTTTTGGCTAGGCGATAAAGTCGAGACAAATATTTATCTGACAATATGTATGGCTTTTTATGCTATTTGTAGAATTTTTGGTCAGGTATATATGTATCCATTGAATGGTATGGGAAAAATACGTATTCAATTGATAATATATTTGTTTTTTGCTGTTATAGCCATACCTGGTATTATATATTTTACACGACTATGGGGAATTGTCGGCACAATGATTATTCCGGTACTTACGTTTTTTATACAATGTGTGGTAAATAGGATACAGGTTATAAAGATTATAAATAAAAAAGCGACTGGAATTTGGAATAAGTAAATATATATGATATGATTTCTGTCTGTATGGCCACATATAATGGCCAAAAATATATAAAGGAGCAAATTGACAGCATTCTGTGTCAGTTAGGTGCTGATGATGAGTTGGTTATTTCTGATGATCATTCAACCGATTCTACGTCTGATATAATAAAGTCATACAACGACAAAAGAATAAAATTCTTTTATAACGAACTAAAAAAGGGCGTTACACACAACTTTGAGAATGCATTGTTGAAATCTAAAGGTGAAATTCTTTTTTTGGCCGACCAGGATGATGTGTGGTTGCCCGGCAAGCTTGAAAAAATGGTTGATTTTATGCAACAGGGAGGATATGATGTGGTTGAATGTAATTGTGCTCTTGTTGATGAGAATCTTAACGTAACAAAAGAGAAATATTATTGTGCTGAGTTCCCTCAGGTAAAGTCTGTATTTGGTAACTTTGTTGTAAATTCATGGTTAGGTAGTTGCATGGCATTCAAGCGTGAGGTGTTCCAAGCCTCTTTGCCTTTTCCCGACAACGTGGCAGCTCATGACTTGTGGCTATGCCTCTTCGCTCAAATGCATTTTAAGTGCGGATACACCTCGGAAGTCATGCAACTTTATCGTAGGCATTCACAGACAGTCTCTTTTGCCGGTGGAAAAAGTACGAACAGTTTGTATTATAAGTTGAGTTATAGGGCATATTTGGCATGGCATCTGTTTATGAGATGTTTCCGTACTAAACAGAAGCATGCTTAACGATAACCTTATTCTTATGGAATTTTAATAACGGCTGTCTGCTTGTGTGCGGAATGAGTAAAGAGGGGTGTATAAAGGAGTTTCCTGAAACAAAATAAAGTCAGTTTCTTGAATTTACGAATGTAATATTTATTGCTTTGAGAAATATTGAAGAAAAATTTATGTTTCTCACTTATTTCTGACTATATTTGCAATAAAATGATACTTTTATCGAACAACTATGAAAATATGTTTTATAAACCCTCCGTTCAAGGCTGAATTCGGAAAGTTCTCGCGCGAATCCCGTAGTCCGGCCATTACAAAGAGTGGTGCCCTATATTATCCCTTATGGCTTATCTATGCTGCTGCCTATTGCGAAAAGGTCGGCTATGATATATGTTTCCTTGATGCTCCTGCAAAGCAGATGAACGAGGAGCAGTCCTTGGATTTTGTTAAGCAGAATGCCGGTGATGCCAAGCTTTTTGTTTTTGGAACAAGTACTCCTTCGATAAAGAGTGACGTGGCTTTTGCTTCTGAAATAAAAAATTTATGTCCTTCTGCATTTATGCTTCTGGTGGGTACTCATCCATCGGCACGTCCCGAGGAGACTCTCGGCTATTCTTCGGCAATTGATGCCGTTGCCATAGGTGAGTACGATAACATTGTCCTTGAATTGGCGAATGCAATAAAAGACGGTACTGATATAGCTCAGGTACGTGGCCTTTGTATCAATGGCGCCGACGGTTGCAAGCGTACAACTCTTATGCCGGCTATGAAGGAACTCGATGAGATTCCTTTTGCGTCAGAGTTTATTCATAAGTACCTCGACCCTCGCGACTATTTCTTTGCTGCTGCAACTTATCCGTCAATACAGATTTTTACAGGTCGTGGTTGTCCTTTCCGTTGTAATTTCTGTGTATATCCTCAAACAATGCATGGGCATGCGTTCCGTGCACGTTCTGCAGCAAATGTTGTTGCTGAATTTGAGTATATTGCAAAGAATTTCCCAGATGTAAAAGAGGTGGTAATTGAAGATGATACTTTTACAGCGAATAAAAAGAGGGTTCTCGAGGTATGTGAACTGTTGGTGGAACGTAAACTCAACAAACGCTTGCGCTGGCTTTGCAATGCCCGAGTAAATCTTGACCTTGAAACTATGAAGGCAATGAAAAAGGCCGGTTGTCGTCTTATCATTCCGGGAATTGAGTCGGGTAGCCAGCAGATTCTTGACAATATCAAAAAGGGTACTAAGGTTGAGCAGTTCTATTCTTATGTAGCCAATGCCAAGAAAGCGGGTCTGCTTATACATGCTTGTTATATGGTTGGAAACAATGGAGAAACCAAGGAGACCATGCAGCAGACATTGGAACTTGCTCTCAAGTTGAATACAGATACCGCGCAGTTCTTCCCGTTGATACCATATCCTGGTACTGAGGCTTATGACTGGGCGTATGAGAACGGTTATATTGAGCTTGATTATGAAAAGTACTGTCAGCCTGACGGAACACATAATACGGTTCTTTCGATGCCGCATCTGACTGCTCAAGAGATGGTTGATTTCTGTAATATGGCGCGTAAGAAATACTATCTCCGCCCAAGATATATCCTGCACCGTTTGTATGTTGGATTAACCGATTTCTCTGATTTGAAACGTTCTTTGAAGGCTTTCGGAAAACTGAAACAATATCTTTTCAGTAAAAAGAAGTAACGTGATGAGTGAGTTGGTTTCAGTAATTATGCCTGTGCATAATGCGGGCAAGTACCTTGAAGAGGCTATACGCTCTGTGATGTCGCAGACCTACAGCAACTGGGAATTGTTGGTTGTGAATGATAATTCAACCGACAATTCTATGGAAATTGCAAGTAGGCTCGCGGATGAGGATTGCAGAATCAAGATTTTTGACAATCCAACTCCTACGGGATATCCGGCGACTCCACGTAATATGGCTGTGGAACATGCCGGTGGACGCTATATAGCTTTTCTTGACAGCGATGATGTGTGGTTGCCGGGCAAGATTGAACATCAACTCCCGTTCTTTGACGAATCGGAAAAAATTGGTGTCGTTTTTTCGAATTACGAAAAGGTTGACGAATATTCGAACCGTGAGGAACGTGTCGTTAAGGCTCGCAAGATTACTTCGTACAAGCAATTGCTGTTAGGTAATGTAATAGGTAATGTGACAGCTATGTATGATGTGGAGCGTGTTGGAAAGGTCTATTTTTCAAAGGTGCGACACGAGGATTATGCTATGTGGCTTTCTATTCTGAAACGTGGTTTTGTGGCACGCAACACTGGTAAGGTGGTTGCTCTTTATCGTGTTTCGCACAATTCTGTCTCGTCGCGTAAGTTGGCGTTGTTGTCGTGGCAGTGGCGCATATATCGCGATGTGGAGCATCTGAATCTGTTTGCATCGGCATATTACTATCTTAATTATGCCATAAGGGGTTTCTTTAAAAGTATGGTATAAAAAATAATGACATAAAGCAACGCCTCTCAAAGTTCTTTGGGAGGCGTTGCTTTATTGATGCGCTATACGAAAATCAAATCTCTTATAACCGCATCACTGATGAAAATGCCTTTTTCTGTAAGGGATAGCGTTACGTCGTTTTTTTTCAGGTTACCGCATTCTATGTGCTTCCTCGCGCTTGCAAGCATGTAGCGGTTGAGCCTTTCGCTGAACTTCTCTCCCATCCATTTGAGCGGTATGCCGTCGGCAGTGCGCAGGCGTGTCAGTATGGTGTCGTTGTAGCGTTCCTCTTCGGTGAGGTGTTCAATTTCGTAGTTGCGTACTCCGCTAACCATCCCTTTTATGTATTCTTTTATGTCGGCGATGTTCCACTCGCGTGAGTTTCCGTTGTATGAGTGAGCTGCAGCTCCGTAACCTATGTATGCGGTGTCGTTCCAGTAACTGCTGTTGTGGCGGCTTTCGTACCCTGGTTTGGCAAAATTGGATATCTCGTAATGGCGGTAGCCTGCCTCTTTCATCTTGCTTATGAGCATCTGGAACTGCTCGACGTTCTCTTCTTCGCTCAACTCTTCGAAATCGCCACGTTGCAGTGCGCGGTGTAGCGGTGTGTCGTCTTCATACATCAGGTTGTATGCCGATATGTGCTCGGGTTGCAGGGAAATAGCTTCTTTAATGGTCAGTTCCCACTCTTCGGCTGTTGAACCGGGGAGGGCAAACATCAGGTCTATGCTTATATTGTCATATCCATCCATGCGCGCGTTGTTTACGGCTTGACGTGCCTTGTCGGCATTGTGTCTGCGTCCCAACCGTTTGAGTTGCCGGTCGTCGAAACTCTGCACGCCCATGCTTATCCTGTTGAAAGGGAGTGAGCGCAGTTTTGCAAGGAACTCTACTGTCAGGTCGTCGGGGTTGCACTCTATTGTCACCTCTGCATTGTCGCATACGGTATAGTTGGTATATATGGTGTCGCAAATCTTCTGCAACAGCTCTATGGGTAAGGTTGAAGGCGTGCCTCCTCCAAAATATATGGTCTTTATCTCTTCGCCTTTAACGTAGTCTCTGCGCGTCTGCAACTCTTTGCATACGGCATCGGCATACTCCTCTTTTATATTATATAAGGTAGAGGAGTAGAATGCACAGTAGTTGCATCGTTGCTTGCAAAAGGGAATATGTATATATATACCGGCCATCTATGTTAAATTTATGTGAAATTCTGTGCGAAGATAACTTTTTTTATTCTTATGGTAAAAAACATTCCTTTTACATTTGCTTTTGTTTTTAAAAATTCCTACATTGCCAAAGCATTTGAAACTTTAACTAACTAACCTTTGGGAATCGGGAGTCGATGATTATACAGGTAAAGACTGTCGTTAATGATGATGATTATTTGTTTATGCTCACTCCTGTTTCCTTATTAAAAACAAAAATATTATGAAAACTTATCAAACCAACGAAATCAAGAACATTGCAATCGTAGGATGTTCCGGCTCTGGAA
>JAEIGA010002494.1_pt1 | contig 29361 bp, 57 predicted proteins | sample 9270691 | NCBI WGS metagenome assembly JAEIGA01 (sample SAMN17057246, study PRJNA624740) | gut metagenome | biome: biome; isolation source: fecal sample | host: Bos grunniens | place: China: Xizang | collected 2019
ATAGGACATCTTGAACTCGCTGTAAATGATGCATTTGTAGGTTATTATGAGGATAGATGCGAATCAGAAACGGGTATGTATTGGGAGCATACAGAGGAAAGTAGCAACCTATATGACAACATAATTTCAACAATCGAATGGTTAATCAAGGAAGGGTATTTCCCAAAGGAGTATTTGGAGGAATAGTATGACAATTTTAGATAGAGCAAACGCCTTCATCGGTCACGAACAAGAGGTTGATGAAGGATATGTAACAGGAATGCGAAGAAGAGCATTTATCGCAGGATTTAAGGAGGCTCTGGAGTTGGTCAAGATGATGAGAGAGGCGCAGATAGAAAAAGATAGACTTGAATCCGAGGTCGATAAGCTTTTAAAGGAGATGGAATTATGACACTAACAACAATTTCAATTATTGCAGCAACCGCAATTTACTTGGCGTATAACGCCATTTGTTTGGCCTTATTTGCAATCCCAGAGTCGTTGAGCAATACCTACTACCTCTGGAAAGAAAAGAGCGGGAAAGGCTGGCTATTCTGCCTTATGATGTATCTCGTAGTTGCTTTTATGATGCCTGCGTGGATCAGTCTGTCGGAGGGAAGCAACTTTCAGTTCTTGGCATTCCTTGCTCCGGCATCAATCGCATTTGTCGGTCTTGCACCGAAATTCAAGGATGGTGACTTGGAGAACAAGGTGCATACAATCTCAGCCATCATCGCAGCAGCTTGTTCATTGGCTTGGGTGGCACTGGTCACTCCGTATTGGTGGGTGATTCTTGTTTGGCTCGGATTCATCGCATTGGCAGCCATTCTGACAAGCTCATACAAGACGGCCTATACCTACTGGCTTGAACAGATAGCATTTGGAAGTACATTCACAGCAGCAATAATGTATAGCTTATGAGTCATACAATAATCAAAGTTAGTGAGATAGTTTCTGTAAGACATTATAATACTGGATGGACAGATTATCTAACAGTGGCATTGTCTTCTGGTGCATCCTATAAATGGTCTTGTTACCATTATGAGGAATCAGCAAGTCAAAGAGAAAAGTGTAATGATATGCGTATGGCATTTGAACGCATTAAGACTGCAATCGCAAATAAAATGGAATTTGTTGAATTTTACATCAGTAATTAGCTTATGAAAGATAAATGGATAAAGGTCAGAGATAGGCTGCCAGAGGATGGACAGGCTTGTCTGATCGTCACCAAGCCTAATGTGCTTTGCTTTAAGGCAAAATGGAGTGAAAGGCATCGAGTGTTTTTTGTGGACAACACTGAGTTAGGATACTATAAGTCTGCTTTAACTCATTGGCAGCCGATAGAGTTACCAGAGGAGGAGTGATGGGTTATCATAACAACGGTTGGCCGAAAAAGGAAATAGACCGAATGGAGATGATGCATATACTCGGTCTGATCTATGTCAAAACCTCAGTTGATTTCGGAAGGATAGGATTGTGCAGATTTATAAGAAAAGAGGCAAAGTCTACGATTCGAGGAAAGTACACGTTTGTATCCAGGGCAATCATAAAGACAGAGCTTCTTACTTACAAAGGCTCTCAAGGAGTAGACAGGTTGTATAAATGGAACTTCAAGAGATATGGCCCTATTTCCCTTCAAATTGCCGATATGATTATTAAAGAGACAGCAGTCCAGATAAGAGATGCAGCTAGGATAAAGTACAACAATAAAAAGAAAAGAGAAAATGAAAACTTTTAAAATAGGACAAGTGAGGCACCTTGAAATTAATGGTACTCTCGGAGAGTTCCTGGATAAGATTGATGAATACTTCGGCTTGAAAGACCTTTCTGCAGAGGTTAGAGCCGTGATTGATATAAAATATAAGAAAGATGAGGACGTTCAGGAATAGTTTGATCAAGGCTCTCATCATAGTCTTTTCTGTGTTAGCCGGTAGAACAGAGAGCTTGGTTCATATTGCCATAGCCTTTATTGTAATATATGGTCTGTTTGATTTGTATGATTTTGTTAAGAAAAAGGAGGATAATCAATGAAAAGAAAGTACGAAGTCAGATGGTGCGAACTCGGTCTGACTAACGAGAAGAGCCGTAAGTTTTTTACGGAATGGGGAGCAATAGCATTTGCCTGCTACATTGAAGCCTATGAATATGCTAAACCAAGAATACATAAGTTATGAGTCCGATCTTGATTGAAGAGTGCTATTGGGCCAACTCGCAGCTTTCTGTTGCTAGATATTTTGGGGGATTACAATTCAACGGGAAAGAGTATAAAATAGTCAATAAGGATGGTATTACTGTTGAAGAACTCTCCAATCCTCATTCGAAAAATTATGTCGGCAATGGCAAATATGCCATTCCTCCAGGAGAACCTGCAGACCTGGTTATGGATGAATGGATTCCAGTATATAGGAAGTTAGGTAGAGACAAGTTTGTAAGACTATTGAAAGACAAAGTTTCGTTGAAAACTGCACTGAAAATGATAAACCAAAAGTAAAGATTTATGAAAAGTAAGTTATTTAAGTCAAAGAATCAGAAATGGAGGAATGAAAGATGAGCAAGATGAGGAGAAACGTAGAAACAGCTAGGAAGAATGCCAAGGTTACTGATATGTTTCCTTCGATCAAGCCTGAGCCTATGAAGATAACATTTAAGTCTGATAAGGACTTGCCTATAAGTAAGTCAGGAAAGCTTCGTGAATGTAGGGAGTGCAAGTATTCGAATAGAGAGTGTACTTTCTGTTCGCATTTGAATAAGCCAATCTTTCCATATCAGTATGCCTGTTTTAATTTTATCACTGACGAGGAGGATATAAGGCGAAGAGCAGAATCGGCAGCAAGGGAGGCCGCTAGAGTTTCTTTGGAGTGGCAGAAGATACAGCAGGTTGAGGAGGAGAAATGCAACTGGCTTCTTACATTGATGCTAGATATGATTGTAGGTTCGCAAATGATTCTTGAGGACTTTGAGGCAAGGTCTGATAGAATGTTCAAGAATAATCCGTTTCCGGATGCAGAAGATGTTGCGAATCACAAGTCTGATAAGAATTGGATCTTCAAGCATAAGTATGCCTTTGCAAGTATAAGGAAGACATACGAAAGTATGAAGAAGAAGTTTGAAGAAGGGTGCAACAGCATACGTTCTACTTTTGAGAATACAATTCAGAAGCACATTGTTGCCATGTGTACCGATCCAGAAACAAAGAAGCTTGATGCTAAGAAGTACACAGCTGTAGACGTCAATGCAGCAGAGTTCACTCGTTTGCTGATGCTGGTTATGAACAAGTCTGTTGGTCACGATGGAAACTTCGAAAAGATAGTTGACTTCGTTGCACAGCTTGATGGAGAGGATGTGTTCAGCGCACAGGATATATCACGTTTTAAGATGAAGTAATATGAGCAGATGCCATTACATATATACCGAGGACGGCCTCAAGGTGTTTGTTCCAGGCTGTATGGGATGTGCTGTTCACGGTCCGGATAAGGCTTACTGCACTTGCGGTAGCAGGAGAAAGTCAGATGAATCCAAAAGAAACAAGGAGTTGAAGAAGCAACTCTCTGAAACTGAAAAGGAGCTTGACCAAGCCTACCGGACCATAAGAAAACTATTAAAGAAGAAAAGAATATGAAAATAGAAGAATTGTCACAAATTGAGATTGTCAGTAGAATTGATGCCTTGTTGAACGGATTGCCTATGTTTATTCAAGGAGAAGTTGGCATAGTTCACTCAGGTAATGAGGCTCCTTATATCCATGCAAAGATAGAGGAATGGAAGGAAGCTAGCGATGAAGCCAATAAAGAATTTTCTTCATATATAGACTCTACATTTTGGGATGAAGATTTTATCATCACTCAAGATATGGAGAATAATAGAGTTGTAGAAACCCTTGAGGCAATAGAAACAAAGGTTAATGCTTATGCTGAATATTGCCACGAGAAGATTGATAAGGCAGACAAAGACAATGAAGAAAGGCTAGGAGAGTATGCTACCTGGGTTGCCTTTAACACTGCAAAGACTGAAGTAGTTGCTGTTGGAGAAGACTTCTATAACTCTTTTGCTGATGAGTATCAGAAAGGAGATGTTATCATCTTGAAAGCTCCAAAGAATGAAGTGAAATTACCATTTTAAGTGAATTGATATGATACCTGTGAAAGTAAAACTAAATGGTGGCATGATGCCACAGAAGCAGCATGTAGGTGATGCTGCTTTCGATCTGTATGTTCCAGATGATGTTCCTATTGTCTTCGGAAGAATGCTTGTTGATATGAAATTTGCCATGGAGTTGCCTTATGGAAAGGCTGCTATCATTCAGCCTAGAAGCGGTTGTTCTCTAAAAGGCTTAGAAGTGTTCAATGACAAAGGAGAATCCATGTACATTAATGCAGATGTCAAGATAGGTCTTGTCGATAGTAACTACAGAAAGAATGTAGGCACTATTCTGCAGGTTAGAGACTCGTTTGCTGTGATTGAAGGTGGATGGTATTTCAAGAAAGGCTCAAGAATCTCGCAGATGAGGATAGTAGATGTTCCGGATGTTGAGCTTATTGAAGCAGAATCCCTTTCTGAGACTGAACGTGATGGAGGCTTCGGAACAACTGGCCAGAGGTCTTGATTTTAGCTAATTGCAAGTCTTTACAGAGTATGTCGTGTCTCATTTGCGACATTATGTAAAAACTTGCAATTTTTATGTAAAATATTGATTATCAATGGCTCGGCATATCAAATCATTGACTACCTTTACATATGTAATTAATTAGTAATCAATTAGATAGAGTAAGTTATGAAAAAGGAGTATGCAAATAAGATTGTTGCTTTCATTGAAAGCGAGTGTAAGTCGAAGCTTGAGAAGGCTATCAAGAAGACCCTTGGAGTAAAGGTTAATCTGGAGTTTAATGTAGACCGTCTCTATAATGGAGATAACTATATTAAAGTTGTTGATACTTTGTCAGATGTAGATGAGAAGATGAGAGCAAACGCAATCTTGAAGCAGTTGTTCGATTCTGCAGAGTTGAGAGTGGATGTGTGGCCGAGTGATGAGGATGAGGAACTTGGAGTTTGTTTCGGTATAGGTGTTTCGTATAAGCATAACTTCAGAGGAGGCAGCAATGGTCACGACCTCATGGTCTATTCTTATAACGGAGTTACAGGAGAAGAAAGAATAATTGCATAGAGCTATGATGTACATTACATTTACCCACAGAAGGCAGAGATACGCAGTCGGTTGTGAGACTTCTGCGGATGCCAATCTAGTTTACTTATCATCAGTTGGAGTATTCGATAAGGTTAGGATCAATTTCTCAGGTAGAATTGGTAAGGATGTTGTAAAGCTGTCGGAAGAAGAATTCCACCATATGACAGATGAGATAATCTATAATGAATAAAGTAAGTTATGAAGACAAATTTTCAGATGATCATGGACATTCGGGAGTATCGCCCGGAGACTAGAGGAATCACCTCAATCAAAGAAATCAAGATGCTGATGAATCACTTCGGCCTTGATAAGATGTCTTTTCTAGAGCTGCAGAACTTGAGAGATATGGTTGTTCTGATGTTTCGAGAATGGATGCAGGATGACCGTTCAAAAGGTGAGATTGATGAAATGATGAGCAAGACAGATGCAATGCAGAGCATCACTTGCGTGATTGACCATTTCAAGATGAAGGTTGGAGGTGAAGTTTAATCATAAATTGTCATAAGATGTCGCAAGCAGTTCAAAATGGAGCCGTGTTATACAGGCTACAATGGTCCAATGGCAAAGTACGTAAGGAGAAATACTTTGCAGACAAAGAGACTGCACGTCAGGTGTATGCTATTGTTGTTGATGCTTTGCCTAACGATGAGTGGTGCAGATTGAGTGAGATGGAGGATCAAGGCATCAATGGTTATGTTGAAAGTAAGGTTTTAGAATATTCGGAGGAGTAAGTTATGGGAGATGATTACGATAAATATGAGGATGCAAACGCAAGGTTTCCGTTTAGAATGCCAACTAATCCTCATTGGGGATTCTAATATTAGTAAGTTATGAAAAGAAGTTCACACGCAATAGAAGATTGGGCTAAAGAAGTAGCCTCGATCAAGAAAGAAGAAATGACCACAGATGATATGAGGTTGTTCATTACTTGTTATACTCGTGAAGAAGATATGAATAAGGATCCGGAGCTGATGAAGCTACTTGAAAGCAATGATAATTATGCTTCGATTCTCTGGAATAGAATAAAAGCATATCATACTTTTGAGATTTCTCCTGCATTGTGTCTGTATTTGGGTAATATCATAGAGAACTTCGGAATAAGTACAATGATAGCTAACTATCTTCAGTTTGTTGCTCATAAGAATGGATTGAAGAAGATTGGAATGAATGACTTTGGAATGAAGGCATTTCCTCACGGCTACCCATCTAAAGAAAATTGGCACAATCTATGGGATATGCAGAAAGCTGATGACGGAGGAAACATCCTTGATGACGTATCTTGTGGAGAATCTATCAGAATTATTTAGTAAGTTATGAAAGAAGTAAAGAATGAAAAAGGCTTCCTTGTAATGGAGATTACAAGAGAAGAGATGGTAAGTAAGTTGGCCCAGTATGGTTGCATTGGTGTGTGCGATAGCTGCATGAGTTCCCCGGAAGTTGGTTACTACATAGCAGTCCTAAATCAGTGGTTCTGCAAGGAGTGCTACGATGAATGGTTGCAGAGGGCTACAAGATACCAGGAGGACATCCCATACGAGGAGAGAAACTATGAAACCTATAAGAGATTATTCAGTAAGTAAAGTAAGTTATGGAATATTTGAACAGAATTCAGATCAGAGGAACAGTAGGAGCAGTAAGGCTTAATGAGATTCACGGAACTAAGGTTGCTACCTTTAGTGTTGCCACGGAGTACCTAAAGGCCATGCCAGGAGGTTCCCCTGCATGTGAAGTCACATGGCATAATGTAGTTTGTTGGCAAAGTGAAAGTGCAGATAGCCTTGAAACATTGGATAGAGGTATGGCAGTTTATGTTGAAGGTAGAATGAGGTCGACTCAGTACACATCATCATCTGGTGAAAAGAAGAATTTTTACGAAATCATAGCATCAAGACTTGAGTTCGTAAAGTAATAGTAAATAAAGATTTTGTACAGTTTTTGTTGCCAAAGTGTTGCAAATCGCAACACTTTGGCTATTTTTGTGCAAAATTTAAGTTATGAAAAAGATATTGGTGATAGCTCCCCATGCAGACGACGAGGTACTTGGTTTGGGAGGCTACCTGCTCCACGAGTTTAAGAAAGGTAGCTCCATCATAATTGTTTATGCTGCTATAGGTGGAAAGAATGTTAGGCAAGAAACGAATGTAAGGCTAGAAGAAGTTGATTCGGTATGTGGAGCCTTAGATGCTAGATACACATGTTTGTATCTCAACAAGGATGCAGAATTGGATACAGTCCCAAGTCGTGACATTGTATCTAAGATTGATGACATAGTTGACGAATATAAGCCAGATGAAGTTTTCATCAACTGCACCTCGCATCATCAAGACCACAAGAAGCTGTACGAATGTGCTATGGCTTCAATGAGACAAAGAGAAGGCTTTGTCCCGAAGATGGTAGCCTTGTATGAGTATCCTTGTCTTGAGCCAGGAGAAAGGATTGACGGAGGCAGATGGTATCATGTTATTGATGATGTTATTGAAGAAAAGTGCGGCCTTATGGAAATGTACAAGAGTCAGATCAGACAAGAGCCTTCTCCAATCAATTCAAACGGCATAATGTCTCTTGCCGCAATTAGAGGTAGAGAATGCGGTTCCGCATACGCAGAGTTGTTTTACGTTCAGAAGATGAAGTCATGACAAAGTGGGTAGTATTCGAAGCAGGGAGCAGAGCAGGTCTTTCTGCAATGATGTTTTTCAGACATTACAAGAAGCTTGTGCCAAACGATGACAAGCTTCTGATGGTAGACGATGATAAAGTCTTCCTGGCCACCAACAATGAAAAGTATGACTCTGTTAAGTTGATATGCTCAAAAGCTTTATGCCTTGAGCATCTTGGCAATTATACAGTTTTCCCTGCAGACGAACTTACAAGGCAGAGAGGCCATAAGTCAGGTGCTCAAGAATGGTTTAACTGCGTAGGCCAGGAAATGTACGATAAGAGATTTGTTACAGCTATGCTTGAAAGCAGAGGCGTGTCAGTTCCTAAGACACTGATGGCTGATGAAGTCATAGTAAAGCCTAACTCAATGTCGGCAGGAAGTAGAGGCATTATGAATTTCGATTGCTGCTGCGTACAGCAGAGAATAAACATAGCACACGAATATGTAGTTGATATGTTTGTCGATCCAGATGGGGAGATAGTGCAGTTATTCCCTAGAGAGGTAAAGCTTCGTGCTGGTTATGATAGGTACATCAGATTCCTTTACGACAATCACAGAGTTGCTGAATTTGCTCGGAGAGTTGTCCATTCAGATGCTCTAGGTATGTTCAGAGGCCCTTGTCACATTCAAGTAGTAGAAGATGAAAGCGGAAAGCTTTACTACATAGAAGGAAGCAAGAGAATTTCTGGAACCTCTCTTGTCAATATTCTGAAAGGCTACAATCCGTTCATGCTTCTTACAGATCATGTAGATGTAATTAGCTCGCATGATGAGGATTGGCATACATACGAGGAGTTGCTTATAAAAGTGGAGGAACTGTTGAAATGATAAAGATAGCAAACATATTAAGATACGTTGCAGCTATAGTATTACCTATTCTTTTGCTGTTGCATCCGATTGCCGGCATATTGGTTTGTTTTGGAGTCTTATGGCTGAATAATTATCTAGATGATATATTCTTTTACCTGTCTAGTCTTGATGTTAAAAACAGAAGCTTCACTTCTTCCAAGATGGTGTCGCCAGTTAACGGAATAGTAACTCAAATAGAAAGAGGAGTTCCTGTTGTTAATCTAATCAAGAGAGATGTCTTAGATACGTCTACGCTTCCTTACGAGTATGACATTGTTGGAATATTGTCAGAGAAGTGGAAAGCCTATGACCATATAGCCATATATCTGAACAAGTTCAATAAGCACATAGTTCTGCATCCGGATAGGATGGTTGATATGTATCGTCACTATTCAGATGGTAATCTTGAGATGGTTACAGCAGATGAACTAGTCTCAGATAACGTAGGGCAATACTTGAACAATGATGCAGTTGTGATAGAGTACAATGACTTTCTTATGGTGCTGACGATGGATAAGTATATTTCAGAATATGCTTTATGTGACGAAAGAAAAGGAGTGCTTTGTCAGATAATGAGAGGATCGCAATGTGACTTGTATTTCAAGGAAGGAACGTTTCTATATCCTAATGTCGGTGACTGCATTGACATTTATGATCCGTTGGCAAATGTGAATGTAAGAAGATTGTCTTACGATGTTGAATCAGAGGCCAAAGAAAAAGTCAAGGCTATATTTGGTGAAGAAGGTGGATACGTTGGAATGGCCTGGTCAGCATTGAAAAAGTCTTTGTCTACATTTAAGTGCTTATGGATGCTGTGTTTTGTTGTTATCCTTCCGGCAATGGCATACGTAACCCCACTCCACACATTCTTTTCGTATGTTGGATTCTCAAGCATTTATCTTTTCCTTTTTGTTAGGTCATACCGTCATTTGATGTATTCTCTGATGAATGTAGTTGGTCTGAAGGATTGGATGGTCAATTCATACAAGTTTATCGGTAAAGCTCACGTGTTATGGAAGAAATGAAGATAGTCTATAAGGATATAGACACGTTGAAGCCTGCAGAGTACAATCCAAAGAAGTGTACTCCGAAGGAGGAGAAGGGAATTGAGGATAGCATTAAACTATTCGGTTTTGTCGAACCGTTGGTCATCAATACCTTTGAAGGTAGAGAGAATGTTATTGTCACAGGACATCAGAGAGTCAGAATAGCAAAAAAGCTTGGTTACACCAAGGTACCTTGCGTTGAAGTCTATTGCTCATACCCGGATGAAGAAATGGAACTCAATGCCAGATTGTCGAAGAATACAGCAAGTATAGATTATGACATACTGGCAAAGTATTACAAAAAAGATAAGTTGTTGGCTATAGGATTCAAGGAGGAGGAGCTTAAGGCATTCATGACTGAGTTTGAGGAGAAGTTCCACAAGGAGAACAACTCTACCTGTGTCTATCCGTTAGTGCCGAAGTTCTCTGAAAAGTATGATGCAGTTATCATAGTTTCTAAGAACAGCATTGATACTGCTTTCCTTGAAACTGTACTTGGCATAGAGAAGTGCCAGTCCTACAAGAACTCAAGGACGGGAAAGGCTATGGTCATAGATGTAGACAAGTTCCGCAAACAATGGGAGGAAAAGTAGTATGTCTTCAGTTGATATAAAGGTTGTCATTCCGTCAATGGGAAGGGCTGACAGGGTTCTTACTAAGAATGCCATAAGTAATGCTGTATTGTGTGTGCCTGAAGCAGAAGAAGCAGCTTACCGTGAGCATAACCCTGGAATGGAGATATTGACACATCCGGACAGTTTGAAGGGCCTCACACTTAAGAGACAGTTCATATACGAAAAGCATCCCAATGTGTTTATGATCGATGACGATATAAAGCATCTAGGGAGACTGTATGTTGAAAAAGGTGAAGATGCAGTCCTTGATAAGGACGAAGCATTTGACATAGTTCAGTATATAGGCAACTGTGCTAAGATGGCAGGATGCTTCCTCTTTGGAATCAGTAAGGAGTGCAATCCATTGGCTTATGATGAAAATCATCCTATCCACCTTACCGGAATACTTAATGGAGATATTGGTCTTCTTGAAGGCTCAAAGCTGTTCTTCCACGAAATGGCAAAAGTTAGTGAAGACTACTGGATCTCTGCTTACAATGCTTACGTTCATAGGTACTGTTGGATAGATAAGAGATTCAGTGCAGTTGGTCAGAAGACTTTTGGTAATACTGGAGGGTGTGCCAATACAAGGACCAACAAGCAGGAGATGGAAGATACGTTGTTCTTGAGAAAGATGTTTGGTGAAGCCATAAGGCTTAAGGAGGATACGATGCTTGCAAAGAGGAAGTCTGAGTTCCAGAGAACCCTTGTTATTCCATACTAATTTTCATGAGTGTTATGGCTCGTTGACACCATATTATGACTAACTTTATAGAAGCTAATTAATTAAAGTTAAATGAGTTATGGGAGATAGTTATCAAAGACTTACTAAGAAGGGTTATGACTTCTATGAGGTTGCTTCCGCTTTTCAGAAGTCGATCAGAAGGGGGCTTCTTGAAGATGCGATGTATTGGGGTATAGAGCTGTATGAAAGCTGTTATGCAGAATATGCTTGGAAAAGAATGGTTATAATGGCAAGTGAGGATGTTGGCCTTGGAGAGCCAAGCTGTATTGTTCAGATCATGGCGTTAAAGCAGTCGTATGATTTCCTTGAATTAAGGCATGATCAGGGCGCTAAAAAGCTTCCTTTCACACAAGCTGTAATAGTTCTTGTAAAGAGCAGAAAGTCTAGGTTTATTGACCACGCAATTACAGTTTATTGGCAGCAAAACAAAGAAGAAGTGAAGCCGATTCAGGATTGGGCGTTCGACATGCATACAAGAAAGGGAAAGGCTATGGGCAGGGGACTGAGTTATTTTTACAAGGAGAGCTGTCTTATAGCTAATGCAAACAAGGTTGAAGGAGAGGAGGAGCTTGAAAGAATAGCCTGGAAAGTAGATAATGTCTACGGTGTTGATAGGGAGGATTTACCTGCTACAGACAAGGCTTATAGAAGTGAGGAGAGAAAGAACGATGGCTCTCCAACATTATTTTGATCAAAAATGTCGGCATAGTATAAACCGTAGTTCGTGAATCTAAAAGTCAAAATGCTCATGGGGTAAGCCGACGCCCCAACTGGAAGGATGGGTGAGTGGCTGAAACCACCTCTCTGCTAATGAGGCGAACATGTGAGTGTTCCGAGGGTTCGAATCCCTCTCCTTCCGCAAAGCCTGTGAAGGTTGTGAGGTTAGTTTGATTTTCATCGGGGAAAGGTAGGTGATACTGCCTTCCCCACAAGTAGTTCGAGTGAATTTTTATGAAAGAGGAAGTAGAAAAGGCAGCAAGGCTGACAAAGAAACAGAAGAAGTTTATCGAAATCTACGCAGGTCCAGGCTTGTGTAACATATCGGCCACTTGTGAAAAGGTAGGTATGTCAAGAAGGAACTTCTACTATTGGAAAGAAAACAACGCAAAGTTCAGAGAGGCCATCGAAGATGCGGAGGAAAGCAACATTGATATGGCAGAAAGCAAGTTGAAGCATGCCATACTTAATGGAGATATGACTGCTACGATTTTCTTCTTGAAGACTAAGGGAAAGAAGAGAGGCTACGTAGAGCAGATCGAGCAGAAGGTTGAAGTTAATCCTTTCCAGCAGTTGATGATGTCTCTGCCGGATGAAGTGTAAATTTATTCAATTATGGAGAATGTTATTAGTGTAGTAGGTGCTGCTATTGTAGCATCTGTTATTGGAGCTTTCATGATGTTTGAATGTCCCAAATGCATTGAAGTACCTTGTGCAGTAATGTCTGAAGCAATAGAACAAAGAAGACGTTACTGATTATGGCTAAGGCAAGTGGTGGCACAAGGAACTATTCGAATGATGCCAAGGTGATGAACACAAGGCTTACAGAGTTTTCGAAGCTGATGTCTACCGGAGACTATGATGCCAGCAGGTCTTATTTTGATGAGTCTGGAGGTTTTGTGATAACTCATAAAGGACATAACAAAACAAAGCCTGCTGTTGATGGAGTCAAGGAAAATATGGAGGAGGAAGCAGCTTTTGCTCTTGCAAAGAAAGGCTATAAGGTGTACATGGATTCTGAGCAAGGCACAATGGCAAAAGTCAAGATGCCTGATGGAAGGGTGTATCAGATGAGGATGGACATCAAGACTATCAACAACGCAGGAGAGCATACAATTGAAGGTGCTATCAGAGATGGAATCAGGCAGATCGTAAAGTATGAAAATGTCTACAATGTTAAGACCGAAAAGCACGCTGTTGTACTGTATCAAGGCACGAAGGCAATGGATAAGAAGTATGTTCTAGATCAGATAGACAACTTTAAGAAAAGTTGTTATGAAAATCCAAAGAATGCCTGGATGCTCAAGAATATTGATGTGGTGATAGTTGTTGGACAAAGTGGAAATGTCCATAGACATTTTATAAAATAAGCTGCTCCGACTATGCCAGACAGCTCAGAGAGTGTTGCCGTACTAAGACGAAGAATCCCGCCCACCGCATAATGGCCACTGCGGGCAACCTCTGAGACAAAGATATGTATAACTTTTAATATTGCAAAGAAATGAGTAAAGGTTCAGGACGCAACAGAAAGTCCTCAAGCAGCAAGCCGGCTGCTATGTCACAGAGCAAGCGTGGAGGTATGACATTATCTCAAGCTAAAAGTAAAGGCTTTACAGATGAAGGAGGTGGAGTTTGGTCTCTTGATACACCATTCGGTGGAGGTCAGATAGAAGCTAGTGGTAAAAGTTCTGCCAATTTGTATAGATACGGCAAAGAAGAAGTTTATCATGCTCATGCATGGGACAGCAACTATACAATGTATGCAGACATGGTATTTTATACTCTCAATGAAGCCAAGAAGTATATTAAAGAGACTCTTATGTAATGGATGATACGCATCTTATAACTCAAGATTGTTTGTTCCCTTGTGACAACGACCTTGAAATTCCTTGTCTTCGGTTGGATGTTCAACCGAAGGTATGTGATATTCCGTTCCTTTGTTTTGGAGAGCAGAAGCGCACTCATAACATGATGGGAGCAGGTACGTTGCACTTTTATACTGACGACTATCGTTTTCAGTCGGTGTACGACAAACCAGAGAAAATCCTGCAGCATAATCCTGCTAACATAGTCGAGCCAAACTTCTCACTATTTAATGAGACACCCATCGCATTTGGTCTCCAAGCTGTTTACAAGAAAAGAATGGTCTCCAGGCTTATGCAAGAGAATGGTATAGGTGTTTTAGTTGATCTGAATGTTGCTCCGAAGTTCTATAAGCTGAACCTTGTCGGTGTTCCTCAAGGTTATTCCTCATTCTGTACAAGAGGTTATAGTGATAGGCTTAATCATCTTGAGTTCGAATACAACATGGCAAAATCCATAGCCGGAGACAATCGTTTGTTGTTTGTGGTTTATGGAGGAGGACAGGAGGTAAAGGATTTCTGCAAGGATGTTGGAGCAATTTATGTTACACCTATCATAGCTATCAAGAATAAGCTAAAGGCGATGAAAGCTATTGAATCCACCATAGCTTTTCACGATGAGCAGATGTCGATAAAGCAGATTGAATCACAGATGTATGCCAACCAAGTTGAACACTTTGAAAATATTGATTTGAGATTGCAGTTGCCAAATATCAATGGTGAAATGATTGCAGAGTAGCGTTAAATAGTAAGTTATGGAAGAAGTTTGGAAAGACATAAAAGGTTTCGAAGGAATGTACCAAGTCAGCAGTCTTGGTCAAGTAAAAAGTCTTGAGAGGCAGATTACGGGCATAAAGTCAAAGTACATAAAAGAAAGGCTTCTTAAGCAAAGTCCAGATGGTAAAGGCTATCTGATGGTTTGGCTGTATTACAAAAATAAGAGGCTGACAAGAAAGGTTCATAGACTTGTTGCAGAAGCTTTCATCCCTAATCATGATTGTAAGCCACAGATTGATCATGTCAATGGAAACAAAAAAGACAATAGGAGTTGTAATTTAAGATGGTGTACTGGTAAAGAGAATTTTCACAACCCTATATCATATCAAAGAAATTCCGAAAGTAAGTATGGTGAAAAGAATCATCATGCTAGATCAGTAAGGCAATACTCTAAAGATGGGGAGTTTATAAAAGAATGGCCTTGTATTAACGATGCAGTTAGGTGTGTAGGTTGTTCTCACTCCCATATAGTTCAATGTTGTAAAGGAGATAGAAAGACAACTGGTGGTTTTTGTTGGTCATATGTAGATAATACCAATGAATGAAAGAGAGTTAGAAAAGGCAGCTAAGTATATGAAAGCTTGGCGAGATGATTGGGTTCGATTCGTAGTTGAAGTTCTGAAAGGAAAGCCCGATAGGGAGCAACAAGATATCATATACTCTGTGCAGCATAATCCAAGAACGGCAGTCTGTTCGGGCACTTCAAGGGGCAAGGACTGGGTGTCTGCTTGCTGCTGCTTGTGCTTTTTTTATCTCACTCCTCGTTGGGATTCCAATGGAAGACTAGTTGCCAATACCAAGGTTGCCATGACAGCTCCTACTGGTAGGCAGGTGCACAACATCATGACCCCGGAGGTAAGAAGACTGTTCAGAAACGCAGGATTCCTTCCTGGAAGGTTGGTCGCAGATGATATCCGTACTGACTATGAGGAATGGTTCTTGACTGGCTTCAAGGCAGGAGACGATGCAACCGAGGCTTGGTCTGGATTCCATGCAGTAAACACTATGTTTTCTGTGACAGAGGCTTCTGGTATATCAGAGATAGTGTACAATGCCATAGAGGGTAACTTGCAGGGAAACTCACGTTTTCTCATAGTTTTCAATCCTAACATCACTACAGGCTATGCTGCTAAAGCAATGAAGTCTGACCGATTCAAGAAGTTCAGACTGTCTTCACTTAAAGCTGAGAATGTAGTTTCAAGGAAGATTATTATCCCTGGCCAAGTTGACTACGATTGGGTCAAGGATAAGGTTGAGAACTGGACCATTCCGATCATGGAAAGAGACTTCAACGAAGGAGAAGGAGACTTTGAGTGGGAAGGTGCTTTCTATAGGCCGAATGACCTGTTCAGAATCAAGGTGCTAGGTATGTTCCCTAGAGTGTCTTCTGATATCCTCATTCCTTACGAATGGGTTGAGCTTGCCAACAGAAGGTGGCTTGAATTCGTTGAGGAGCACGGCTACGATTACATACCGCCTGATGAACCGTTGAGGCTTGGTGTCGATGTTGCCGGTATGGGACGAGACAGCTCTAACCTTGCTCATAGGTACGGTAACTTCGTAAGGAAGATAGATTCCTATCAGTCAGCAGGAAAGGCAGACCATATGCATGTTGCAGGAATGATAATACAAGGTATTCACGAAAGTGTAGCAAAAGGTGCAGTTGCAATGATTGATACCATCGGAGAGGGAGCAGGAGTGTTCTCAAGGCTTGAAGAGCTTGAACATAAATGGGCTATCTCTTGTAAGAATAGCGAAGGTGCAAAAGAGTTATCAGATGTCACTGGTCAGTACACCTTTGCCAATATGAGAGCCTACCTGCATTGGTGCACGAGAGACTGGCTGGATCCAAGAAACGGCCACAATGCTATGCTTCCTCCGGATGATATGTTGGCACAGGAGCTTACTGAACCTAAGTGGAAGTTTCAGAGCAATGGCTCAATCATCATAGAACCAAAGGAGGATATTCAGGCAAGGCTCGGAAGGTCTCCCGATAGGATGGATGCTCTGAATAATACGTTCTATCCTCACATACAAGATGATAATGCTTATAGTCAGGCTGATCTGTTAAGGATGTTTCGTTAGTAAAAGTGTTGCATTTTGCATCACTTTTGATAATTTTGCAGAAGTTAAACAAGGTGAATATGAATACGTTGGAAGAAATCTTCGCAGAGGGAAGAAAACCGGAAGATATTATAGCAGACCTCTGCTCGTGCTCAAAGGATGTGCCATCATGGACAAAGCTAGTTAAGCTTTATGATGAAAATCAGCATCCGATCAAGAGTGACCCTACGCTGAGACCTCTTGAAAAGTCCGTAGAGGAAGGTCAAAGAGATGTTCCTGCTAAAATCTCTTATCCTGCAGAAAAGATTGCTGTTAGAAGAATGACTCAGATGGCTTTTTCTATCCCTGTTAAGAGACTCTACTCTACTACGAATGAAAATGAAAAGAAGTTTGCTGAAGCCATTGAGAATGTTTACAAGGCTGTAAGAATTGATGGTGTGAACTCGAAACGAATGAAGGCTTATTTTGCATCAAGCGAAATGGCTACGGTATGGTATGTTACTGATAATGGAGGAGAGAAGCATGAAAAGTACGGATTCCCTACAAGTGCAAGGATTCGCTGCAAGAGCTATTCTCCTATGCCGTCAAGTATGTCGAAGATTTCACAAGCTGATACCTATCCTTTGTTTGATGAGACAGGTGACTTGATTGCATTGAGTTTCAGATACTCAGTTAACGTCAATGGAAAGGATGTTGAGAAGTTCGATTGCTTTACTGCACAAAAGGCTTTCTATTGGTCAAACGGTGAGAATGGATGGGAGGTTGAAGATAAGGAAAATGTGGCCGGAAAGATCCTTGCATCCTATATATCGAGTCCGAGTGTAATTTATGATGGCATACAGGATTTTAGGAATGAGATAGAGTTTGCTAACAGTCGTGAGTCAGATGTTGTAAAGAAAAACAGTAGCCCGATTATAGTTGTATCTGGTGATCTTGTAGGAGCACCGCCAGTCAACGGAAGAGGAAGAGAGGCTTATCAGCTCAAGAATGGTGGTAATGTAAGTCTTCTTAATCCTGCTATGTCTGCAGACCAGGTGAAGACCCATATCAATACTCAGAAGGAGTTTATTTCCGAAGTTACTCAGATGCCGAATCTCTCGATGGAAAACATAAAGGGCCTTGGAGCAATGACCGGTGAGGCAAGAAAGTCCTTGTTGGCAGATGCTCACTTGAAAGTAGGAGAGGAGTCGCACGACATAATATGGTTCCTTGATAGGGAGTTCTCGGTAATCAAGTCTATTCTTGCATCTATCAATCCAGCCTGGAAGTCTCTTGTAAATAAGGTGACTTGCGACCATATTATCACTCCGTTCACGCAGAATGACCAAACTGCACAGACAGACCGTCTTTCAAAGAGAGTTGACAGCAGACTGTTGTCAAGAAGGTCTGCTATTGAGCAGTTCGATGATGTGGCAGATGTTGATGAGGAAATCAAGAGAATCAACGAAGAAATTACTGCAGACATGGAGGCTCAGAGAGCCGTAAGTGTCTTTGAATCCGGAATGTAATTGTCTGACCGATGGCAAAGGTTGACTATACCTTTCAGAGCAATGCTCATATAAAAAGAGTCGCCAGGTATGTACAGATGCTTGAGCGATTCTTTGATGATGCCACTGAAGAATTTTGCAAGTTGTTCGGAAAGGCAAATTATGACGGAATAAGCCAGTTTTTCTTTGAAGATTATCCAACCCTCAAGAAGAAGGCTGATAGTGTCGTAAACAGCCTATCTTCGTCCATATACGACGTGATTCTCACTGGAACCTCTGCCGAGTGGAATAAGTCGAACGAAATTACAGACCAAATGGTCATTGACTTGTTCAAGAGCAGAGGAGTCGATATAGACAAAATTAAGAATTCAGATGTTGTTGATCTGTTCAATAATCATGATAAGGCTCTTGAGGCGTTTCAAAAAAGGAAGATAGGTGGCTTAAGTCTCTCGGATAAGGTATGGAACATGGCAGAGTACCATAGACTTGAAACTCAGCTTGCCTTGTCGATTGAAAGTGGAGATTCTGCAGCAGAACTTGCTAGGAAGGTCAAGAAATGTCTAAAGGAGCCGGATAAACTGTTCCGTAGAGTGAGGGATAAGCATGGTGAGCTGAAACTGTCCAAGAATGCAAAAGCATACCATCCTGGTGCAGGAGCATATCGAAGCAGTGTGAGAAATGCTCAGAGGCTTGCCAGGACAGAAATCAATATGGCGTATCGTGAAGCAGAAATGCAGAGATACCAAGACCTTGATTTCATAGTTGGATTCGAAGTGAAAAGAAGCACGCATCCTTATCCGTGTGACATCTGTGAGTCGCACAAAGGAAAGTATCCGAAGGACTTCAAGTTCAACGGTTGGCATCCTAATTGCCGCTGTTATGTCATCCCTATCCTCAATACGCAGGAGGAGTTCGACAAGCAGAGTAATTCCATATTACGTGGCAAGCAATATGCAAGAAAGAGTGTCAACACTGTTACTGCACCGCCCGAAGGCTTCAATCAATGGATATTCGACAACAAGGTAAGAATCCTCAGATCAAAGAAGATAGGCACGTTGCCATACTACATGAAAGACAATAGTGTCTACATCAATAGAGCTTTGTACCCACCGAAGCCAAAGGTTGTCAAGTCTATTGAGGAGAGAATGAAGGAGACTGACTGGAGAACAGTGCAGGAGATGAATGATATTTTGTTCCCGGTAGCTAGTAATGCTTGGCTTGATTCAGATTATGATATGAGAAAGGCAGCTTATGAATATACTTGGGATGAGGCTCCATATAACAGGCCAATGAGAAAGGGAGAGCCTGATACAAAGCAAATCGAGTTGCTTACGGAATACATTGATAAAAATACCATTCCTGAGGATGTTTGGGTTAGACGAGGTGTTGATGCATTTGCAAACATGACCGGCATTGATTTGACAGGAGCAAGTGATAAGTTGCTAGATAGTATTGTTGGAAAAGAGCTTACAGATAAGGCATTCGTAAGCTGTGGAGTTACTAAGGGTAGAGGATTCAGCAGATCAGTAGATTTTCAGATATTTGTTCCAAAGGGTACAAAAGGAGCATATTGTGACCCTTTTTCTGCATTTGGATGTAATGATAGATTGTCTTGGGATGGCAAGACTGCACAGCGACAGATAAGCAAAGAAGCAGAATTATTATTGCAGAGAGACCTAAAGTATAAGGTTACGTCAGCAAAAATGAATGATAGTGGAGTTATTGAGATAATTTGTTATATAATTGAAAATTAATGTATTAACTTGGCTCGTTTAAACAATATTATTCGTAACTTTACACAAAGATAAATTTAGACCAGTAAGTATGAAAGGACATGAGAATGCTATCAGAGCCATGATGCAGATTCGTGGCATGGAAGAAGGTAATCGTTACTATGATCCAAGAAGCCCGATACCTTTGGTGTATGTTCGCCCTGAGCTTGTTGATAAAGAGACAGATGAGTATAAGTTTTCTGCAATGATTAGGCATGCCAAAGATGAACTGAGAGAAAAGTATCATCCAATTCTTAGGAATAAGTTATTTGACACAGCCCAGGAAGCTGCAGACTACATCCTTGCCATAGCAGAAAAGGAGAATGGAGGGAAATAGCTATGTTGGGTGCAATTATAGGAGATGTTGTCGGCTCAAGATTTGAGTTCGACAATATTTTTACACAGCAGTTCGAGATGTTTCACTCGGAGTGCGATTTCACAGATGATACCATTTGTACGATAGCTGTTGCAGATGCCATTCTTTGCGGAAAGGATTACGGCCAGGCTATAGCTCAATGGTGCAGCAAGTACCCTCACCCTATGGGTGGCTATGGTGCAAGGTTCGCAGGATGGGTAAGGTCGAAGGATCACAAGCCATACAACAGCTTCGGCAATGGCTCTGCCATGAGAGTTTCTGCCATAGGATTCTATTACGATGACTATGAAGAAGTCAAGAGACAGGCAAAGATGTCTGCAGAATGTTCTCACAACCATGAAGAAGGCATCAAAGGTGCTGTTGCAGTGGCAAGTGCAATATGGTTTGCAAGACATATCTCCGGTGCAAAGCGCAGTGCAGTTAACAGCATAGCTGAAAAGTATTATCCAGGCTGTTTGACATCAGACTATAAGAAAGGTGTCTTCGATGAGACTTGTCATGGAACTGTTCCGTTGTGCTTCAAGATTATTTCTGAGTCAGATAGTTTTGAAGAAGCCATAAGAAAAGCAGTAGCTCATGGTGGTGATACGGATACCATAGCAGCTATTGTAGGTGGAATAGCAGAAGCTGTGTGGGGAATCCCTAGATGGATCAAGTATGGTGTTATGAAATACCTTCCACTTGAAATGAGAAAGGTGCTAGATAAGTTCTACTTTTCTATATCGTAATATGTAATATGGTCATAGAGAGGTCGCAGATGAGAGTCTTGCGACCTTTTTTGTTGCCCTGGAACGAACTATGTAAAAACTTGCATTTTTTTTGAAAAATAATGAAATCACTTGGCTCGTTGAAACATTTTCTTGCTTACCTTTACAACTGTAAACCATTAGAAATCAATAAGTTATGAAAAAGATTCAGTTAGCACTTCAGTATGTAGCCCTTATGAATGTCATCAATTACGGAAAGGAGTTGACTCGTGAGCAGATGTCGAATCCGAATTTCATGAAGCATTTGCAGGTCGTTGCAAGCAGATATAACGGAATCGAACTTGAGAATCTTATCACAGATTGTAGAAGAAGAATAGCAGCAAATTGCTAGTAGAAGAATATAGTTGAATCAAAATAGAAGTAAGTTATGCAGATCATTGAAAAATGCAATTATTGGGATTTTGACGGAATGTGCATGGGTCATGTGTTCCAGATCGGAAGCAGCAAGAAGTCTTATCAGTTCATAGACTTTGCAAAAAAGTGGAGCGGTGGAAGCTACACCAAGTTGATGCTCACTATTGACGAGAAGGGAAAGTACAAGGTGTTTGAGTTCAAGGAGCTTGAAGGAAAGAAGTTGTATCTGTACACAGTAGCTTGTTAGGTTATGACAATAGTTTTCAAAAGAGAAGAGTTTGAGGCCGGTTCAGGAACGATGTTGTACATAGAGCAGTATGCCGAAAAGCCACACTTTGTGAAGTTTTGGAGATATGGACCTGTAGGAGGTGTGTGGTCGGATATGCTTATGACAAAGCCTAGTAAGAAGAGATTGATAAAAACATATTAGAAAAAGTAAGTTATGAAAAGGAAAATAAGAATCACATCCATAAGAGACTTTGGAAGAAACCAAGATATGTGGTGTAGAAACTGTCTTTTACTAAGAACAGCAAGAAAAGTTGGAGACGAGGAGGTTGTAAACAACTTCGTAATTGGAAGACTGAAAGAACAGAATGTTGGGTTTGAATTTGTTTAATAGATAAATGGGTGAATTATGAAAAGAATCAGAGTAGTAAACCCAAAGAATGGACATTCGATGGTTGTCACTTATGCCAAAGGAGTTATAAGGTTGTTCATGTATGGTAACAATGAGCCATATTGCTTTGCCGGAACAGAAGATGAGTTCGATAATGAGTGGTCGAATCCGGAGTTCTATACTGATGACAATGAAGTGTATGTTATATAGCCTATGGAAAAGAAAGTAGTATTGTATCTGCACCCTGCAAATGAAAGAGGTCAGATTCCTGTCTCAAGGATAATAGTAAGGAAAGGCAAGAAGCAGGAGAAATTGAAGTCGTTTGTTTGTTGGTTCGATCCTCCTGGAGCTTGGTTCGATGAATGTTGGAATGTTCACATAGACGGAAGTGACTTTGCTTGCAAAGACCTAGACGAATGCAAGAAGTTGCCTCCAATGTTCCACGGATTTGATGAAGTTGAATACGTTGAAACAGAAGAAGTATGGAAATGGTAAGAATGCCTTACAGCCAGGCGATGGCTGAAATCAAGAAGCTTCGTGAACAGATCAAGGATGAGTACGACAGCAAAGAGGAAGAAAGGCTTGAAGCAAAGTGGCTCTCTGTAGTCAGAGGCATAATCCCGGAGGTTGGCATCCCTTGCACGATAGTGTACTTCTCGGATTACAGAGCAGCTACAGTAGTAGAGGTTAATGAGAAGATGAATCGAGTTGGAGTAATGTTCAACGACACGGAATGTAAGGATTGGTATGGAGGTAATTATGAGATTTTACCAGGTCTTCACGGAGAGGTGCAATACTTCACTCATAGGAAGAATGGAAGATGGATTATGGAGGGTCAACCAGTTCGGGATGGAGTAGCATTGGCTCTCCACTATCAGAGACACTATATTGATCCTCATTTCTGAGTTATGGAAAAGAGAAAGTATCATTATGAGTATGCAGCCTACACAGACAATCTGTGTTATGGTAGGCAGTTTATTTGCCAAGACAGAAGCCTGTCTTATGTAAGAGCCCAGGCAGTTTTGGCTGACAAAGGAGCTTATGTTATAGAGAAAGTACGTGTGTACGACAAATAGTAAAAAGTAAAGTAAGTTATGAAGTTGTTGACAAAAGCTATAGAGAAGAAGCTTGAGAAGTTTCCTCTCTATTCGCAGGATGGCAAAGGTGTAGAAGCCAAGGTGGTGTGCAAGTTCTTCTCTCCTGTTGGTTCATGGACATGGTACGTGCTTGAGGGAACAAAGCACGAAGATGGCGACTGGGAGCTCTACGGAATCGTAGTCAATGAAATGGGTGCCGAGTATGGTTATTTTAGTCTGAAAGAACTTGAAAACCTCAGTCTTCCATTCGGTCTAAAGGTTGAGAGAGACCTGTATTTTGAAGGATGTTTTGTAAAGGATCTAGGAGATATTGTGGACTTTTGATAGTCACTTGAAAAAACTTGCGAAAAACATGTAAAATATTGATTATCAATGGCTCGGCATATCAAATCATTGACTACCTTTACATATGTAATTAATTAATAATCAATTAGATAGAGTAAGTTATGAAAGTCAATGTTGGAGATATTCTCGTTTGTCCGAAAAGGTCGAAGAATTACCTGGTGATTGAGGTGTCTGATTTTGTTTATCTGCTGAATGCAGAGAAGATGTATGCAAGGGAAGAAGACAGGTCTATCAGTGATTACTGGAAGGTGTCTGAAAGATATTTGAATGAAAACTTTATAATGATGTAAGTTATGGAAAGTATTTTGAATCAGTTGAAGAAGGAGATAATAGATGAGTTGTCTTATCTTGATTGTGTTGAAAAAAGGTTGGCTTCTGCCAAGAAGATGGAGTTCTCAGAAGAAAGGTGCAACGAAGTAGAACGTCTTTTCAATAAGACAATGGAGTTGTCAGCTAAGTTGACACACATGAAATCGGCTCTTGTGTCATTGAGAAAGGCCGCAGGTCATAAAGATATAGATATAGATGTGTTTCACCCTGAAAGATTCTAGATCATGAGCAAGAAAGTTTACGTTGTAGGTTGCGAGTGCAATGATAATGGTTGGGATTTTGGTAGCCACGCTTTTACCCTCCCAGAACATGCTATCCAGTTGATGAGAGATTACGTGGCAAAGTTCATCAGACACAGGAGGTCGGAAGGTAAAGAAGTAAAAGACTTATATGTTTGGAGAGACACAGTAATGAACGATGCTTCTGAGAAGTCGCAAACAATCACTTTCAATGTTGGAGGGGACTTCTACGATTTCAGAATATGGGCTGTCAATCTCCACTCGGAGAGAATCCCGGCAAATAAAGTCATCAATTATTAACCGCATCGAATTCGATGCCTTAAAGAAAGTAAGTTATGGAAAAGTATTTTGAGACCACAAAGCTTAAAGACACCACTCATATTAAGGTGTCCGTAAGCTATCAACCAGGAGGCTGGAACTCCTTTACCCACCAGGAGGAGAAAAGAGGAATATATGTGTTTATTTACCCTGTTACGCTGATACCAAAAGATGGATATACCATTGAAAAGGTTGAAGCTTTTTCCGGATTGAAGGTTTGTGTGAGAGAGCTAAAAAGGAATGCCCCAAAGTCCGTTGAATCCATATGGGAAAGACTGCAGGAAAGCATAGAGATGCTTGTCTCCATGTTCGAAGATGGTAAAGTCGATCTTGTGTATAGTCACTTGAGAGCTACAGAGTGGACACCAATGGAAAAGATTTATGTAGTCTGCTCTGACAGAATTTGGAAAGACAAACTTGTCTGCATATGCCAAAGCATAGAGGATGCAGAAATGGTAGAAGCCAAGTGGAAGTCTCTCCCAGATAGGATGAGAGTAAGGACAGTTACTACAGAGCCCCGTTACCCTGCTACATGGTACATTGTTTCAGAAGAAGGTTCAATCGTAAAGGTAAGATAGCTATGACAATGTACACGATACAAGACTGGAGGAGAGACAAGGTTCTCAAGCTCACTGTAGGACAGGAAGTAGATGAGCCGGTTGTATGGCAGTTGAGAGATTGTGTTCCTCCTGTCAACTGCACAAGAAGTTATCTTCAAGTTGGTGAGGCCAAGACTATAGATGATGAGTTCGTCAGTCTCTACGACACATTTGAAAGAGATGCTGACAACAATGGGCCATGGATCTATGTAGGTGCATGCAGAGAGAATGAAAGGACTCCAAGAGAATGTTATTTTGAGAAGTATTACAGAATGAACAGTTAAAGATATGTTGACATTGAATATGCAGAACATGAAAGCTCGTAACATGGAGGAGCTTTCGAAGAACTTGAGAGAGATTGCAGATTCGATCAAGGATGGCTACAATACAGGAATAATGAGACCTGGATGCATCTGGAAGATTGAAGGAGAAGAAGAGAATGATTCCAATGATGAAAAGGTTTTTCACTTCACTTTCAGCTCAGATGTTTGGATCAAGGCTAGAAGCAAGAAAGAAGCCGAAGAATATTTTGAAAGTATTGAACTTCTCAGCTCTGAAGCTCTTGAGTTAGGAGGAGAAGTTTCGGAATTTTATGAAGTTGAACAATGTAAAGCAGAATAGATATGGATCAAGTGGAAGTACACCAGGAGTACCAAACCCTCAAGGAGCTGCTAGGAGCAGAAGCCTTTCTTGAAGAGTTGTATCAGGCAATGAACACTGATGATGCTCACGCTTGTTTCGAGTATATAGCAAGAATGAATGACATCGAGTTATAGATTTATATTTTTATAGAAAAAGTGGAGTTATGGAAGTGATGTATTTGACAGATCCAGTTCAGACAAGGATGTTTTCAGGTTCAGATAAGAATGAGGTATTTGCCAAAAGGCTTGTGTACGAATTTCAATCCGGAAGAAAGGATGGATACTTCCTATCCAATGGCCAAGAAAAAGCCTACCAAGACTGGCTTAAGACCCTTAAAGAAGAAAAAGTATGCTATCATGCTACTGATAGGCTGCATAGAAAAACCATAAAGTATGATACTCTTGACACGCTGTTCTTGCAGGCGGTGTCCTTTGGTAACAGTTTCAAAGGATGCACTGGTCGTCTTGCATTTGAAGATGAAGCCATGCAGAGTGTTTACGAAGGGTGGCTTCAGAAAAGGAATGAAAGGTTTACTACATTGTACAAGACTTGGAGAGATAATAGAAAGCGATATGAATAAATATGTTGTAATCTGTTAAAAATCAGCAGGTTATGCTTGGTTAATCCAATTTTCATGCTTACCTTTATAGAAGAAATCAAAAAGAGTAATTCATATGAGCAAGTTGTATTTGTTGGAGTGGTTCCTCACTCTTGATGGACAGAAGAAAAGGAAGTTGTTTTCAGACAAGGATGTAGCAGATGAGAAGTATCAGGAGTTGAAAGGTTCGATCCGTCACGGATGGCTGTCTCTTACAGAGCTTGTTGAAGGCAACCTCGAAGAAGGATTTGAAGAAGGAGAAGTTCTCCATTATAACGATATAAACAGACTGTAGAACAGAAGCAAGAAATGAAGAAGATAGGAAACATCAGTATGGATCCTGCTGTGATTGTTGACACTGAGGTGTATGCGCAGGACCTTGACAACGCAAAGAAGATAGCAAAGGTATTCATTGAAGAGTCAGCCAGATTCGAGTATGTGAGTGAAAGTGAATGTGGAAAGAATTGTTTTCGTATAAAGACGGAGTGTTTCGGCACGGTTGCTGATATGCTTGACATAGCAAAGTATAGAAGGTGTAAGTTCAAGGCGGTTGTCACTCCGGTAATAGCAGTTTAAGTGTAAAGGCTCAAAGAAAAGTAAGTTATGGAAGAAATGAGAAACAAGACAACAGAAGAGCTTGAATGTATTTTAGGCTTTGACCCAACAAGTGCAAAAAGTTTGTCCATGCAGTCCATAGTGGAGAATGCACCCAAAATTATTCAGCCACAGATAAAGGCTGCATTTGAGCTTTATAAGAGAGGCTTAGGAATTGTTAATGCTCCAGTCCTTAACAAGGTGTCTGCAGTGTTGAAGGTGATGCGTCCTGTTCTGTCCGATCTGGAACACGAAGAAGTTTATGCTCTCATGATAGACAGAGCCCTTCATCTTATAAGAAAGGTGAAGATTTCTTCAGGCAGCATGTCGCAAAGCATCGTCGATGTCAATGGTATTGCAAGGCAAGCATTGCTTGCAAGAGCAAGTGGTGTGATATTGGTCCATAATCATCCGAGTGGAAGTGCAGAACCAGGAGAGAGTGATTTAAAGCAGACCGCTATCCTTAAGAAAGCTCTTAAGCTGATTGATGTTGATCTGATAGATCATGTGATAATTGCATACGGTGGCCATGCATACTCATTCGCAGAAGAAAAGTTTTATCATAATGTATAGAAGATATGATTGACATTGCAATTCTAGATTACACAGTAAGTGAAGTGATACTTCTGAAGGTCGATGAGAAGCTTGTTGAAAGAGACTTTAGCAACGATGTTGAAGCTTATCTCAAGTCTCCAGTTGTAGATGGAGGACTAGGTTTGGACCTAGATGGATGCTATTATATGTGCAGTGAGAAGATAAGAGTTATCTGTCCTAACGGAAGTCCGAACGGTGGAATGGAGATTGGATGCGATTCAATGCATTGATACATAGAGTGTTATTGGGAGTGGTTGAGGCCCCCTGCTTTCTCACTTTGCTCATATAAAAAGGGATGCAAGTGAAAGATTAGCAATAAGTTACAATGGTTGTGGCACTCGTTTTGTTAATGAATGATGTGAGTACTGAATGTTAAATGAAAAATGTTGGTAGTGGAGGTAGATAAAGGGCGGTCACTGAATGGTGGCTGCCCTCTTTTGTATTGCCAGGCGAAGGTATGGAGAGTTATATGTAAAAACTTGCTAAATTATTGAAAAATAATGAGTTGCATTGGCTCGTTTAAACAAATACTTGCGTATCTTTACACTAGCTAAAGAAAAGTTCATTGAAAGGTTGGGTCATAAGAAAAGCCCCTCGTGGGGAGGGGCGAGCAAAGGGCACCGCTTGATGGGCCTTCACTTTTGGCTTTCGTGATTATGAAGATAAGATTCACAATCAGACTTGGCAGATGGAAGATAGTTGTGACTAACTATTAGGCCAAGCGCGAGGGGGAATTTCTAACCCACGCCCCCTCGTCGGAAGCTAAAGATATCCGACCTGGCAAAGATAGCAAAATAAAGTAAGTTATAAAGTTATGAAGAAAGTAAAATTCAGTTTCAAGAGAATTCCGGCATTTGCAGCCTATACAGTTGCTTGCATCTGCGGAGTAGCTATTTTCACTCACGGTGAGCAGTGTTTCTGGACAGGAACGTTGTGTTATCTTTTTGGCCTTATTATTGACCCGAATTTCGAGGAGGGTAAATAGTATGGATGAGGTTGCAATGAAAGTTCTGTCTCCAAGAATACAAAGGTGGAGCAGTATGCTTGAAGACTTCAAGTTCATTGAGGTAAGGAAGGAGATAAGCAGATACTTCGCCCTAAGTCTAAACGGACAGTCGTTCGAAGATGCATACAATGAGCTACAAAGAGCTAACTGTCAAGGTGCATCCACAATATCTACAATGAGTCTAATAGACACGATAATGGTTTCCTCTCTGAGATGTGAATGGGGCAACGATGTTGCCGATCTTGTAAAGAAATGTTTGTTTAATCATTAATAGAGTAAGTTATGAATGGAGTTAATGCTAATCAAAGATTGGTCTCAAGGGAGAAGGCCATTCAGATAACCATGAATGTGAATGGAATCACACGAGGCATGGCAGAAAGGTACACAGACAGTGAACTGAAAGAAGTATTGAGATTAGTAAAGATGAAGCCGGCATTTTAGTTATGGGAAACAGAGTATATGAAATGGCGATGGAAATCCTCCAGGAGGAGCCATACGCAATGCAGGATTCATACAGTAATGAGCAGATTGCAGAGTGTGTACAGAAGATAGTTGGAAGGTTGAACAGAAGTGGTCACAAGTATTCGCAGACTGTCACGGCAGACCTTGGATTGCTTCAGCTCAAAGTAAAGAACGCAAGTTCAAGGAACGGTGGATCATTCTTGTCGATGTCTGATGATACAGTTACCTATGTATCGAAGTCACTATCTGAAATAGTTGACGTGAGTGTTGTTTGTTCAAGTGATGAAGTGAAGACCCTTATAGAAATGATGGACGAAGCCTTCTTTGCATTGAATGACAGACGCACTTACTTCATCCCATAGAGTAAGTGCTTTTGCCTAAATAGGTAAGTAAAAACAAGTTGAGCAATAAAATATTTTATAAAAGTGTTGCGAATTGCAACACTTTTTTTATACCTTTGTCGCAAGCTATTCCAGAAAAGTAGGCTACTACCTTTCATAACTTACTGGCTAGGGGTCTGCTGTTCAAAAGATAGCAGACCCTATAATTCAAAAAAAGTAAGTTTTAGAAGTGATGAAAAACAAGGTATTTACCAGACTGGAGTCGAAGGCTAAGCCTTACGGATTCAGTAAAGATGAGCTGATGACTGTGTGCGAGTCGATAGCAAATGG